>SPLK01000031.1_pt1 | contig 88653 bp, 69 predicted proteins | sample 2456111 | NCBI WGS metagenome assembly SPLK01 (sample SAMN11156906, study PRJNA527647) | hot springs metagenome | biome: Geothermal region; feature: Hot spring; material: tree branch in hot spring; isolation source: hot spring sediment rich in lignocellulosic material ... | reverse complement strand
CACTACAAGTTAACACTATCTTGGTGTGTAATCATTCTAATTCTCTCAACAACATTCTTCGCTCTATCTTCAATCCTCATAAGCAATATAATAATACTGTTGAGGAACATTATATCAACAGCATTCATCTCGTACTTTTTAGAGAACAACTTCTTACCAATCTCCAAACCAAGTATATCACTCGAATGCTCCTCTTTTTCTACGACACTCACCCTTTCGTCTCCTTCCTTTACCTCCTTAGGAGCAAACGCTGATTCAACGATTAATCTTAGTTCTTTAGCAACTTCACTCATGTGAATAACACTTTCGGAAACGAGATCCGATAATTGCAAAATATCTTTTGCCACATCTTCAGGTATATTTTCAACCTTATTCATAGTAAGCATTTTAAGTACATCATCAGTTATATCAATTATTGAGTCGGTATTATGAAGAATATCGAGAAAATCAGACTTATTAAAATAAGTCCATTTAAGCTTCGAGTATATCTCTCTAACTTTAATCTTAATTCCATCAGCTTTATCTTCAAACTCATCAATCTTTTTCGAAAATCCTTCTATATTACCACCGTTCAAATAAACCTTTATGGCTTCTTTCATAACACCCGCAGCTTCCACACACAAAATTGTGTGTTCGATAAACAACTCAAGAGGAGAACGGTAAGGCACTAACTTGTTAAAAATATTCGCCATAGACTCACTCCTTTCAAAATTTTATTTTCCCAGGTGATTATATCACAAACTCAATATGGAATCAAATAAAATAAATATTAAATAGTATTTGAGCAATATTTAAATGAACTTTTTAAGCCAAATAAACTTTCAACCCCAAATTTTAAAATATATTTGTGTTTAACAAGTCAAATTAACAAACCAAAACAGCAAGGTGCAGTTTTTTCTATTGAAAATATTCCAGAAAATTTGCAATATATTACTACAATTGTCGTATAATATAATTAAATCAATATATCAAAACAATGGAGGTATTTTTATGTGCGATACAATGGTTGCATTACGCAGCGCAACAGCTGATAATTCTGTAATTTTCGCTAAAAATAGCGATAGGGAACCTGACGAACCTCATGTGGGAATATTTGTTAAAAGAAAAAAACATACGGAGAAAAAGGTAAAATGCACTTATATAGAAATAGAACAAGTGCCTGAAACATACTCATGTATGTTATTTAAACCATCTTGGATTTGGGGAGCAGAAATGGGGGTTAACGAATACGGAGTTGTAATAGGTAATGAAGCGGTATTTACCAAGTTAATCTCAAAAGAAGAATCTTTGATAGGAATGGATTATGTAAGATTGGCTCTTGAAAGATCAAAAAATGCAAAAGAAGCAGTTGAGGTTATAATAAACCTCATTATTTGGAAAATTTTAGATTTAGTAATTTTTAAAAAATCTATTCGGAATAAAAGATTTAATAATACCTCTGAAGTATATGAATCATCTGAATTAACATTTGGAAGCTACAATAACTATTAAGCAAAGGATGGTGACTATGGATAAGAAAGAAGCCTTGGAACATCTAAGAAACAAATTTGGATTTAATAATTTTAAGGAAAATCAATGGGAGATAATTCAAAGGATACTAAATGGCGAAAAGATATTACTAATAGCAAGAACAGGCTTCGGAAAATCTTTATGTTATCAATTCCCTGCAACAGTATTTGATGGTATCACATTAGTGTTCTCTCCACTAATAGCGCTCATGAGAGATCAAGTAAAGTTCTTAAGGAAAAAAGGTATACCCACAGCAAGTATAAACAGCAATCATTCAGATGATAATGAAGAAAATAGGAAAATAAATAAGAAAATATTAGAAGACGCTGTCAATGGAAAATACAAAATACTGTACATAGCCCCAGAAAGAATTGACAATGAAACATGGAAAAAATACTTACCCAACTTGAAAATATCATTCGTCGTAGTTGACGAAGCACATTGCATATCTGTATGGGGTCATGACTTCAGACCAGATTATAGAAAAATTAGAGAAATAATAAGAGCTGTGCCAAAAAGCATACCTGTATTAGCTGTAACAGCAACAGCCGACGATTTCATCGCAGAAGATATTAAAGAACAGATGCAATCGTATATTGGAAAAGATATAGAAATAGTGAGAAATGATCTATTTAGAGAAAATTTAAGAATTAGAGTTATAGAAGTAAATGGTGAAGAAGAAAAACTAGCTTTTTTACTGCGATACCTTAAAGAAAATAACAACGGTAGTGGAATTGTTTACACCGCTTCAAGAGGAAGAGCGGAAAAATACTCTAGATGGTTAAGATTCAACAACATTAACGCTATATATTACCATTCAGAAATTAAAAGTAAAGATAGAAAAACCATAGAGAAAGAATTTTTCGAAAACAAATATAAATGTGTAGTCGCGACAAACGCTTTAGGAATGGGAATAGACAAAAAAGACATAAGATTCATCATTCATACAGAATTTTCTGGATCCTTGATACACTATTACCAAGAAATAGGAAGGGCAGGTAGAGATAATAAACCATCTGATATAATATTGTTGTACGATGAAAAAGATATAGAAATACAAGAATACTTTATTGATCAAAGCAAACCAGAAATATATAAATATGAATTAGTTTTAATTTCTTTGAAAAGAAAGAGAGCCACTTTCGATGAATTAGTGAATGAAACCAAATTGCGCAAAAGGGAAGTTAATAACATATTAGTAGATTTGCAAGACCAAAGAGCTATATTTAAAAACAATTTAGATGGAAAAACATACTACGAATACAATCCAAACTTTAAAGAAATCAACTATGCCAAAATCGAGGAGATAAAGAGATATAAATTAAAAAAATTGTACGATTTTAAAGATTTTGTTTATAGCAGAAAATGTAGAATGAATTATCTCTGCAACTATTTAGGTAACCATACTACAAGAAAATGCGGCGCCTGTGATAATGATACCAATAGATTTATAAGCGCGAATATATCACAGCAAGAAAGACAACTGTTAAAAAAGTTCTACTCTATTATTCACAGATCGTAGATATGATTATTAATATTTATCTTAAAAAACTAAAAAATTCGAATCAAAGGGGACTAAAATATGAATAACGAAGCTACCTGTGTATTATCTTTAATCCGAACTAATCTAACAAAAGAAAAAATAAATAAAATCATAAACTTTGCTTCTGAAAACAATATAAGTATAAGCAAAGTACTAAAATTTGATGAAAGTAAAATTCAGGAATTATTTTCATTCTCAAAGGAAGATATACAAGAAGTATTAAAAGCAAAGGACAATCTTGGAAATTCAAGCTTTCTCTTGGAAGACATAACTTCTAAAGGAATTTATTTAATCACCGTACTAGATGAAGAGTATCCCAAAAAGCTAAAAGAAAATCTAAGTATAGACGAACTTCCTCCCATGCTATTTTGTAAGGGCAACACGGATTTACTAAATGAAAAGCACATATCCATCGTTGGAAGTAAAAACGCAAATGAAATATCCATCGAATTCGCCAAAAATATAACAAAAAAGGCCGCAAAAAACGGTCAAGTAGTAGTGAGTGGATATGAAAAAACTATTGATAAAGCAATTATAGAAAGCACAATAAACAATGGTGGCAGAGCTATCATACTCCTATCCCAAGGAATACTCTTATTCCAAATTCCAAACGAATACTACGAATACTACACAGATGGAAACATACTAATATTAAGCATATACACACCAAATTCCAAATGGGATAATAATAAAACAATAGAAACTGAAAAAATCAAATTCGCCTTCGGAGATGAAATATACATCGCAGACATAAAACACGAAGACGAAATTTGGAACAGCACAGTAGCTATAAAAAATAAAACAGAAAACATTTTTGTTAGACAGCCAGAAGACACAGAAGATACCGCAAACCTAGAATTGATAAACAAAGGATTAAAGGCTGTAAACATAATTGGCGAAATACTAGAAAAAGAAAAAAGCATTGAAGAACATATAATAGACATACTAAGAGATAGAAAATTGAAAGCTTCCCAAATAAGAGAAGAGCTAAAAAAGAAAGGAATAGAAATCTCTTCCCAAAAACTTACACACCTGATAAAAAGTATTCCAAATATTGAGACAGAAAAAGATAGTGCTGGTAATAGATACTATCTAAAAGACTCTCCTGAACAATCCCAAATATCTTACGAAAACCTTCCTTTGTTCAGAGAGGTGGAAAAATAAAATTTCTGTTTTGAAAATGCATAATTACTTGTGCTTTTCAGATATGTACAACTTCATATCTTCTTTTTTGCACACCTCTTGCATATGAGTAAGAAATATTAATATCTACATTTAACCAATTTACGACTTTATTGCGGCCGATTTGATAATTATATACCCTGGCCAACGCAAAAATTATTTGTCAATTAATCTAATTATTTTAAGATATTTTCTTAGATACCTTCTTTTGGATTTATCAAAGACGAGGTTAAATACCTTATTGATTAATTTTTGTGGTAAAATGATATTAAACTGAATACTTTTCAACAGCTACACCTTTTTGAGATTTTCGATCTTACTTCTTAACATTGATCTATTAAATTTAAAAACAAAAGGAAGTGATTAAATTGAAATTAGAAGATATTAGAAAAATTTGGGAGTCCGATAATTATATTGATATTGCATTCGAAGAATATTTAAAATTTAGAAATTCGGATATTTACAATGAAAAATACAAATTTGATATCCTGAATGAATTGAATAATCAACTACAAAATATCAGGATAACTCCTGATAATGTTATTTCAATTATTGAAATGCTAAAGGATAAAAATCCTTCAAGCGGTTCTTTTGTAAATTGGAGAGATTTAGACAATCTTTTAAAGATTGTTAAAGAAGACCCAGTAAAAAGTTCAAGAGTAATAAATGAACTCTATGATGAAAGTATAGATTTATTAAAAAGAATTGATGACTTTATCTCAGCTATTAGTGAAAATAATTTTAATTACTCTCCAGGAACTCCTTTAATTGGCTATTTGCTTGCAAGCTATGACTTAACTAAATACCCATTATATAAGGATGAAATATGGACAAACTTCTTGCATGACTTTGGAATAGAGGAAAAATTCGGGAGTAAAGCTGAAAAATATGTAATGTACTATCAAGTATGCAACATGTTAAAAAATTTCTTTGAGGAAAATGGATTTCTTCATGACCAAAATATATTAGAAATTCAAGATTTTGTTTATTGTGTTTTTTCAGGAAGTTATAAAGATTTAGTATTCAAAATCAGTATTAAGTACTTGAAGCAAAAATCAGAATTTCTTGATGTTTTAACGAATGACGAAAATTTTATAGACTACTTAAATAAATTAGATAAAGAATACGTAAAAAAACTATTTGAAAAATACTCAGAAAGCGAAAAAGTGAATAAAATACGTTTTTTAGTTGCAGAAAAATTATTAAATGGAAACATAACAATAGAAGATTTGGAAAATTTTAAAGAAGAAGTTGCTAGCAAAGAAGAAAAAGATATTTTAAGGCCATGGGATAATTTTAAGATTCTTTTCCCATTTTATTATGAAAAATACAAAGAAAAAGTAAAGAACGAAATTAGTAAAATATTGGAATTAATATTAATAGAATTAGATGTAAAAGATGATTTGGAAACCCATATTCAGGATTTTTATGGTCCTCAAAGCTTCGGTGCTAAACATTGTTACTGCTGTTTATATTTAAAAAAGAACGAGTCTCATCAAAAATCAGCACAATTATCTATAGTCATTCATCCAGATGCTATTTATTATGGACTTACAATAGGGGTAAAAGTTAAAGAAAAATTATCTTACAATGAAAATGTTGAAAAATTAGAGGATATAGAATTTGTAAGTCTAAACAAAATAGTGGAAAAGTTCAAGGAGGTTTATAAAGATTTTATTAAAATAAGTGAAGAGTTTTATCAGAAATTTATTGGAGGTCAAAACCCACCCAAACCCTATGGTGAAGCTAATTGGAACAAGCCTCTTGAAATTAAAAGTTTATTATTTGAAGAAAAAGAAATTCTTTTAAAACAAATACATACTTCCCTCGCCTCAGGAAAACATATCATATTAATTGGCCCTCCAGGAACAGGTAAATCAAAGCTTGCTAAAGAAATTTGCGAGAATTTTGGGGTTGAATACGAATTTGTTACAGCAGTCTCCGATTGGTCTACATTTGATACGATTGGTGGATACAGGCCAAATGCTGACGGAACATTATATTTTGATGAAGGAATATTTCTTAAAGTATTGAAGAGTAAAAATAATAGCAAATTAAAATGGCTTATTATTGATGAAATAAATAGAGCAGATATTGATAAAGCATTTGGACCACTTTTTTCCGTGTTAGCTGGAGATAAAGTAACTCTTAGTTTTAAAACAAATTCTGGAAAAAACATAGTTATAATAAATGAAAATGAAGAACAACAAGAAATAGAAGATGAGAATGTATATGTTTTACCAAAAGACTTTAGAATTATTGGAACTATGAACACTTATGATAAAACATCATTATACGAACTAAGTTATGCCTTCATGAGACGCTTTGCTTTTATTTATGTTGGAATTCCAAAAAATATAAATACTAATCTAGTAGAAAGCTTCTTGAATAAATGGGGAATAGAAGATAAAAGCATTAACGAAATTAATTTAAAAGAAGGTTTAACTGAGGTTTGGAATATTATTAATAAATACAGACCTGTTGGACCTGCAATTATAAAAGATATAGCAAATTTTGTAAGTCTGAACGGTGATTACACTTCAGCCATCATTTTGTATGTTTTCCCACAATTTGAAGGAGTTTCAGAAAATAAAATTAGACAATTTGTAGAAGAATTGAAAGAATCAGCTATAAAAGATTTTTCAAAGAACGAAGAAGTTTTAAAAAATTTTGTAGGTGATTTCTTTGGAATTAGTTTGGAGTGAGCCTTTTGAAAACAAGTAAAAAAGAGTTAATGAAGGAAATAAGTGGTGATTTGGTAAATTATTTAAAATTAGGCTATCTATCTATTAATCCATTTTTGAATGATATAAATCTAGAAATTGAAGATATTGAAGAACTTTTAAAAATACACTTTTTACTTCTTGAAGAAGTAAGAACATATATTTTGGGCCTTTCAAGTTTGATAAGAAGACTTAGGGTTTCAACAGAAGTAAATGAAGAAATTTCTTATCAAGGAATAAAGGGACATATAAATTGGCAAAATACTATCAAGGAAAGATTAAAAAGAAATTATAATGATAAAACATTATATGTTCAAGTTGAACGAAGTAAATACTACAATACAAAAGAAAATGTAGTATTAAAGACATTCATCGAAGTCCTTTATAAGATAATCACCGAGCTAAAAATGGAAAGATTTTTAAAATATGAATGGTTCAAAAATGGGAAAGAAATCATAGATAATGTTAAACATATTTATGAACAAAATATTTATTTAAATCGAATAAATCTAAAAAACGAAAAAATAACCAATAGAATAATTGAAGATGTGTCAAGAGATAGAAATGTTTTATATAGTGAAGCAGCAAAACTACTTAAAAAGTACAATAGAATAGTGAATTTTGATGTTGATAAAAATGATATTGTTAAGTTTTTTGAGAATACTTTTATCGAAATAGCTGATGAAAATACTCTTTTTGAGCTGTTCTGGATTGTCAGGATTTTAAGGAGCAATTCAAGAAATTACAGAATGTACCTAATTGATGGAAATAGCAGTAAGATTGCGTGCTTTGGTGATGATACAAAAGAAATTTCAATATATCATAACAGTACAGGTACTTCTGAATTTGTTTTTAATATTAAAAAAGATGAGATAGAAAATTTAGTTGGAAAAAATGAATATATTACAAGATTATTTGGAATATCAAATGATTTTTATGATATAGCAAGTACCATTTTTGATAATAAACAAATTGATTCAACTTATATATGGAGTGGTAGACCAGATATTCTAATTGAAATAAGAAATAAAAAATCTGGAAAACTTGAAAAAATAATAATTGGAGAAGTTAAATATACGATCGATGAGAACTACATGTTGGAAGGTTTAAAACAACTTCTTGAATATATGTACTATTTAAAAGATCACAATATGGACTATATTTATAGGAATAAAAACATCGAAATTGAAGGCATATTGTTTGTTGATAACATTAAACTAAATTACTATATATTCGAAGAAAAGAATATAAGGATATATAATATTCAAAACACAAATATACAGATATGAAATTATTTAAAATTAAAGAAAGATAGATTTTGAGATTTAATTGTGTAATCATGTAATTCATTTTGAAAACGCGTAATTATTTATTCCTTTTCGAACATATAAAGCTTCATTCATTCTTTTATTTACTCATCTCTTTCATATAAACCAAAGGTAACAATTTGAATCACTCTCCAATAAAATTTGGTTCATTTGGCTTATAAATAAAGCCTACCTATTTCTCATTACCTACATTTGAACCATTTATGACCCCATCACTCCAGGTTTGATAATTTCAGAAATATTCTGATGAACATTATTCCTTGATTTCTAAATACTTTGAATAACAAAATTCTTGAAAGCTGTAAAATAGATTGATTATTGTCCTTTTAATTTATTGTAATAAAATAGAAATAATGTGCTATAATTATGTTTGGTGGGGGAAATTAGATTGTAGTAAAGATAAAAAGGGGAAATATCGAATATGAGCTTTAAAGAGTTATATTTGAAAAGAACATATTCGTCGGAAGTTGATGATATTTTAAATGACTTTTACATTCCTGTCTTAAAAAAATCCGTTAATTACTTTCGAATTTCCGGATTTTTTACTTCTGAGTCCCTAGCTATTGCTGCAAGAGGTATTTTAGGATTAATAAAGAATGAAGGTCAGATGAAGTTAATCGCTTCACCAAAATTAACGTCAGAAGACGTAAAAACAATTATAACTGCCAAAGAAGAACCTTATAAGTACATTAGCCATATCCTCGACAAAAGTATCGAGACTTTAGAAGATGAATTCACTAAAGACCATCTATTCGCATTAGGATGGATGATAGCAAATAACAAACTTGATATTAAAATTGCTATTATCTACAAACCTGAAGGAACTATAATGAGCTTTGATGAAATTGCATCTTCCGGTCTATTCCATCAAAAAATAGGTATATTCATAGATAATGACGGAAATATTATGTCTTTCAGTGGTTCAGTAAATGAAACACTCTCAGGATGGCAGAAGAATATAGAAGAGTTTAAAGTATTTAGAAGTTGGGTTGAAGTTGAAAAAGAGTACGCTTTAGAAGATTTAAAGAAATTTGAAAAATATTGGAATAATGAAGCCACTAATTTGGAAGTAATTGATATCCCCCAAGCAATTAGAGAAAAATTAATACAAATTGTTCCAAAAGATTTCGACATTAATTCACTTGAAAAATGGTATAAAAACTCAGATAATAAAACTAAAAAAATACAGCTTTTTAAACACCAAATTGACGCAATTGATAGTTGGGGATCTAATAACTACAGAGGCATTATATCAATGGCAACAGGGACTGGCAAAACTTACACTGCTATCGGAGCCATTGATAGAGTTATCAGAGAAAATGAAAAAAACTTTATTGTTATATCAGTCCCATATTCACACCTAATCGAACAATGGTATAAATCCATAAGAACCTACGGTTTAAACATAAATTTTGTAGTAAAATGCTTTTCGGAGAATAATAGATGGTATAGTGACCTTAAAAGATATGTGCGAAAACTTTTGCTGGGACAAATTAAAAACTTACTAGTTATTTCCACTCATGATACGTTAGTAAGCGACAAAATGAACGAAATCATATTAGATTTAAAACCAGACATTCAAACATTGATAGTAGCCGATGAAGTACACAGCATTGGATCTCTAAAAAGACGCGAAAATCTCTCAAAGATCTTTGATTACAGACTAGGTTTAAGTGCCACTCCGAAGAGAATGTACGATGAATTCGGCAATATTTTCTTGAAAGAATACTTTGGAGAAATTGTTTACGAATTTTCTCTTTGTGATGCTATATATAGTATTAACCCTTTAACTTACACATCTTTCCTAAATCCCTATTACTATTACCCCTATTTATGTTTACTAACTAACGAAGAGACAAAAAGATATAACGAACTTACTAATAAGATATTAAAATTGCTGGGAAATTCTTTCGACAATATTTTTGAAGAAATTGAGAAAAATGAAGAAATCAAAACACTTCTTATAAGAAGGAGCAAGATTATAAAATCTGCGAGAAACAAATTAAAAGTACTAGAAAAAATAATTCAGGATATTGAAAGCAAACATGGAGAAGTTAGTAACACAATCATCTTTACAGATGATAAATTAATAAACCAAACATTAGAAATCTTAAAATCAAAAAAGATATACGCTGTAAAATTTACACAAGAATTGTCAAATAAAGAAAGAATTGAAATATTAAAAGATTTTGGAGAAGGATATATTCAAGCACTTGTTGCAATGAAAATACTCGATGAAGGTGTAGATGTTCCTGAATCAAAAATAGCAGTCATAATGTCAAGTAGCACAAATCCAAGGGAATTTATTCAAAGAATTGGTAGGGTCTTAAGGATTTCAGATAATAAAGGATATTCCTACGTTTACGATATTATAACAAAACCAGCATATGTTGAAGATTCAATATTAAATTTAGAGAGCAATTTATTTAGAGCAGAAAGAGAAAGAGTAAAGATCATTGCAAAGTGTGCTTTAAACTATAAAGAAGTAATGGATGAAATAAATAAATTATAAAAAAGAAAGAGGTGGTAAAAATGCTCAAATACTCAACTAGCAAGCTATATGATAGTTTGGAAAAAGAAACTATATCAGAATTTGGTGAAGAAGGAAAAGATGTTTTCTTACTAATTTGGGAAATCTTTTCCGAATATATGAACATTTCTGGAAACGAAGAAAATAAATTCATAGACAAATCAATAAACCTCATAGACAACTTTTTCGAAAATAAATAAAAATACTCATACTACCAACTAAAAAGGTGGTGATAATTTTGAGGCTGGAAAAAATTAAATTGTACAATTTCAAACAATACAGAGACTTTGAAATCGATTTTTCAAAATTTCCCCAGGATAATAAAGACTTCCACGTTATTGTTGCCAAAATGGGAGTTGGTAAAAGCAACTTACTTGAAGCTATAAATTGGTGTTTGTACGGAAAAGAACTTTTTGGAAATATAGCCAAACCAACCGATCCCAACGTCTTAAGCAACAGTTGCTTGGACAAAGATGGAACACATACCGTAAGAGTGGTTTTAAACTTAAAAGATACAGATAAAAACGAATACTTTATAAATCGATATTCTAAATTTAAAGTTAGTGATAGAAAAGCTACTTCATTAAATGAGGTTTATTTAATATTTGGCAAAAACAACGAACTTGTGAGAAAAGAATTAGATGCAAAAAAGGAAGTCGAAATTTTAATGCCTGAAGACCTTAGAGATCATTTTTTCTTTAATGGTGAAAGATTGGACAACTATTTCGATAACGTACAGAGTGAAAAAATTACGAAAGTAATTAAGAAAATGTCAGGACTTGATACTTTAGAAAACTTCAAGGAATTCCTTGAAAAAGTTGAGAACAGATACATAAAAATGATCAGAGTAAATGAAAAAAGTGAAACTCAAAAAGAAGAATTAGAGAAAAACCTAAACAGAATAAAAGTAGAAAAGAAGGAATCAGAAAAATTACTTGAAAAAACTCGAGGAGATCTTGAAGCAACAAAAAAAGAATTACAAGACGTAGATTTACAACTAGAAAAACTGAAAGAATATGAAAACATAAAAAAACAAATAGAACTTTTACAAAAAAGGTTAAACGATCTAAATAGTACAAGAAAAAATATTCTAAAAGAAAAAGTTCAAACTGTTTTAGAATTATCAACATTGATGTTCGGTTGGTTGGCAGTAGAAAAAGTTTACCAAGAAAATTTTGAAATCGACTTTAATTACAACTATTTACCTTCAAATGTAATAGAAAACGCTCTAAGTGAAAATAAATGCCCAGTTTGTGGAAAAGAATTAGATGAATTACACAGAAACCATTTAAAGTATTTTTCTTCGAATAAAGAATTCGTCATTACTAAGAAAGAATATATGGAATTAATAAAAAGTATAAAAGATTTGGAAATTAAAAGAAGAAACTTAAATAATCAATTGAGTGACACACTGCCTAAAATTGAAGAAACCGAGCAGGAACTATACACTGCCGAAGCCAATATATCTCAGACCGCTTCCGAAGAATTAGGCAAATTATACCGCAGAAGAAATGAACTTGAAAGTCAAATACAACAACTTAATCAAAGAATAGGACAATTAGACAGTAAAATTGAAATACTATCAGAAAAAGAAAAAGAGACAGAAATGAAAATTTCTGAGCTCGCAATTCAGGACTCTTCAAACATCAATAAAAAAATAGACTTTGTTAGGAAGATAGAACAAATAATAATAAAAACTATGCTCAACAGAAAAAAAGAAATAAGAGACGAAATCACTAGCTACGTGGAAGAATATTTGAGTAAATTAATGTGGAAAAGAGATCTAATAAAAAAAGTGGAAATCACAGAAAGTTTTTCATTGAATATCTTTGACAGTTATGAAAACATGATTTTAAACCGTCTATCAGGTGGTGAAAGATCAGTATTGACGTTATCATTTGCCCTTGCAATGCATAAAGCTGCAGGTGTAAATGCTCCAATAATTATAGACAGACCTTTAGCTAATATTTCAGGAGATACATATGACAAATTAATAGAAATGTTTGCAAAAATATCGGAAGAAAAACAGATAATAATAATGCTAACAGATAAAGAATACCAACAATCTGCAGAATTGTTGAACAGTCTTGCTAGTACAATACATATTTTAGAAATGAATGAAACCTCAGAAGTAATAATCTCTGATAGAATTGCAAAGGGAGAGTGATTTGATGGATTCTAGCACCTTAATCTTAAGAATTAACGAAGAGTATAATAGCATGTTAGATGAAATGACCGATAAAATAAGACAAATAGCAAACGTAACAAAAGCAAAAATGTACTTCTTGGCAGGTGCATACGGATATTATTTAAATGAAAGAGAGAAATTGCAATCTAACAATAAAGACGTTCTTCGTGTAGAATATATAGAGAAACCTGACTACAAAATTCAAGAGACAATTTTAAATAGCATTTATCACAGTCAAAAGGACAAGCTAGATGAAGAAATAAATAAATATAAGCTATTTGAAGAATACGCCAACGCTGGTGTAAAAAAGTTATATAAAATCTTCAAAGAATCCGAAAATATAGAAGATTTTATCGAAACTATCGAGATAAAAATTGATGAAATAATAAAAAAATTAGGTTTTTCAATAAAGGAGGAAGTAGAAAATGAACAGGTATGAAAAAGAATTTTATGATGCACTAAGAGACCTCTTCATTGGAGAAGAAATAGAGGGTAAATCTGGTTACATCAACCTAATGAAAATCAAAAGCAATTACTATTCCAAAATCGTCCAACCTGAACTGCAACAATTAATCGAAAACGAATTAATTAACAACAACATCCAAGCTTTCAAAGAAGAACTTTTCGAAAAATTGTACACCTTCTTCAAAAGATATTTCTCTGAGAGTGGTTCAATTTACTTCACTTACACCCCTTGGAATGAGAGAATATACGAGAGAGTCTACGACCCTGAAAAAGATGTCATCCTCTTTTGGAAAACTCATATGCTTTACTATGTAAAAACAGAAAAAAACTACAAAAGCTTAGAAATAAAAATTAAAGGTATAAACGGTGAAGACATCAAATTCTACTTCGATGTATCAGAATTAGAACACAAAAAAGCAAATGAGAAAAAAGAGATAATGTTTGAATTCAAAGAAATTGATAAAGATAAAAGGATAGTGCTTAGGTGCATTTACTCAGAACGAGGAAAGCAAACAAAAATTGAGGAAATCACGAAAAATGCAAAAGAAACATACAAAGACATCACAGCAGAAGACGTAGAAAGAGCGATAAGAATATTTAACAAACAAAGTGAAGTAGATTACTTCATAAACAAAGATGCTGAAGGATTTCTAAAAGAACAATTAGACATGTACATATATCAGTACATGTTTGATTCAGAAAATATATGGAGTGAGAAAAGGATAAAAGAGATCCAAACATTCAAGAAAATAGCAGGTAAGATAATAGAATTCATATCGCAATTTGAAAACGAGCTTGTCAAGATATGGAACAAGCCAAAATTTGTTTTTAACAGTAATTATGTGATAACAATAGACAGAATAGTTGAAAAAGAAAAGGGGTACGAAGTGCTTGATAAGATATTGAATCATGAAGGAATGGAAGAACAAATAAAAGAATGGAAAGAATTAGGGATAGTGGATGAAGGGTTCAGCAAAGAAGAGATATACAAACAAGAGCAAGGAAGTTTGTTTAGTGGAGGAACAAAAATAAACGAAAAATACAAATACTTGCCGATAGATACGAAATATTTTAAAGACATAGAGATTGAGATATTGGAATTATTTGACAATATAGATGAAGAACTTGATGGATGGTTGATAAAAAGCGAGAATTATCAAGCATTAAACACTATTCTGCCTAAATTCAAAGAGAAAGTGCAAACAATATATATTGATCCACCGTTTAATAAAGAGCAAGATGCTGACTATCTTTATAATGTGAAATACAAAGACTCCACCTGGGCAACCATGCTTGAAAACAGGTTAAGACCAGCAAGAGATTTACTAAATGAAAAAGGAAGTATTTTTGTAAGATGCGATTACAACGGCAATTATATTGTGAGACCTTTGATGAATGAAATTTTTGGAAAGGAGAATTTTAGGAATGAGATAATTATTCAAAGAGGATTACAAACACGAAAATCCGAAAATAGACTCCTAAATAAAACGGACTCGTTATTTTTCTATTTCAAGACTTCAGATAAAGGAAAACTCACTATTTTAGAAACCAAGAAAGAACATGTTAAAGCTTATGAAGACACTTTGAAAGTTTTGAGACGATTCCTAAACAAAGATGAAGTGGAAAAAATAGAAAATGCCTTACAAGAAACACTATGGATGCCGTTTTTAAGTATGCCTGGAGAATCAAAAATAAATCAATATAGAGAAGTTTTTGGTATAAAGCTTTATCCTCCTAGAGGGAGACATTGGGCTTTCTCGCAAGAAAGTCTTAATATCGCGATTGAGAAAGGAACGGCAAGGCTAAAATGTAATAGCTGTGGTTATGTAATTACAAAGAGGAATAAAGAAGATTTTTTTGGAAAATGCCCCGAGTGTACAGGACAAGATTTTACAGGAGAAATTTTCAGTCTTTATAATCAGATAAACAACAACTGGACAGATATTTCGGGTTATGAACAAGATCCAGATTTTCCAACTCGTAACTCCGAAATCCTTCTTAAACGTGTCATAGAATCCACTTCCAACGAAGGAGATTTAGTTATGGATTTCTTTTTAGGAAGTGGCACAACAACAGCAGCAGCATATAAACTTAGAAGAAAATGGATTGGAGTAGAAATGGGAGAACATTTTTACACAGTAGTTTTGCCAAGAATGAAAAAAGTCTTAGCGTACGACAAATCAGGTATTTCAAAGGAAAAGGATGTTAAAGAAAAATACAATGAAGACAATGCTGGTGGTTTCTTTAAATACTATGAATTAGAGCAATACGAAGAAGTCTTACGTAATGCAAAATATGAACATGGTGATTTAACATTGCAACCATCACTAGGTAAAGATGTATTCAATGAATACATATTCATGAGATCACCGAAGTTTGTAGAAGCTGTTTTAAAAAGAGAAGGAAATGAATACAAAGTTGACTTGTCCAAAATTTATCCAGAGAAGAGGATAGATATAGCAGAGACATTGTCAAATGTATTAGGAAAGAAAATAAGGAAAATTAGTAAGGAAAGCTTTGAATTGGAAGATATTGGAGAAATAAGGTATGATAACATACCAGTAGAGTATATTAAGCCATTAATTTGGTGGTGAGAGAAGATGCCAAAGACAAAAAGCTCAAAAAGTGTAAAAAATACAAATGGCTTGAATATTTACCCTCTTTTAAAGAGTTTCATTGATGAAAAAGTACCAATGTTTGAAGAATTACCATATGATTGGAGAAACGTTGATTTAGAATTATTTTCAAATACGAAGAAATTATGGGATTTTCAGATAGAGGCTTTAAAATACGCAATAAGAGGATTGTATTATTACTATGATGTTCTAAAAGCTGATAAAAAAAGATTTTGGGATGAACTGATAACATACGACAATGCTTTAGACTTACCTTCCATAATGGATATTAAGAAATCAGAAAGTGATGTATGGAAAATTTTAAGCAAATACTTTTACAGTTATGATGATAACATTTCATATAGCAATTTTATCAACAGAATGGGATTTTGGATGGCAACGGGAAGTGGAAAAACTTTAGTTATAGTCAAACTGATCGATATACTAATAACTTACATGGAAAGAGAACTCATACCAAGTAGGTATATTCTTTTCTTAACATACAGAGATGATTTAATTGATCAGTTCAAGGTTCATTTTGAAGAATTCAATAAGTCTCAAAGAGGAAAAATATTGAAATTGTATGAATTGAAAGAATTCCATAGAACTATTAATTCTAAAAAATTTTTTGAATTCCCGATCTTTTATTATCGTTCCGACAACATTTCAGACGAACAAAAAGATAAAATAATTAACTATGAACTTTATGAAAACTTTGGTAACTGGTACGTTATATTAGACGAAGCACATAAAGGAGATAAGGAATCAAGTAAATCTCAACAATATTTTTCAATTTTGTCAAGGAATGGGTTTTTGTTCAATTTTTCAGCAACATTTACAGACCCAAGGGATATTCTAACAACAGCATACGAGTTCAACCTCTCTACTTTTATAGAAAACGGCTATGGTAAAGAAATAAGGATTTTTGATGAAAATGTAAAGATAAAAATTAAGAATAATGGAAAAATAGAAGATTTCAATGAAAACGAAAAATACAAAATTATCTTAAAAACCTTGATCTTACTCGCCTACTTGAGGAAAAAATCAAGAGAAATAAGATATGTCCCAGAGTTAAATTTGGAATACCATTCTCCTTTAGCGGTATTTTTGGTGAACTCAGTTAATACAGAAGATTCTGATCTAAAGCTATTATTTAGATTGATAAAAGAAATTGCATCAGAAAAAGGTTATGAAAAAATACTAAATTCCGAAATCTTTGAAGATGCGAAAAAAAGTATCATTCAGAACAGTCCTATTAATCCTTTTGATGAAAATCACAGCTTTTCTGGGTCAAATATTACAAAAGAAGAGTTATTAGATATCTCTCCTTCAGATATCTTGAGAGAAGTGTTTAACTCCGAAACACGTGGTGAAATAGAAATCGTGAAGTCAAAGTCTGAGAAAGAATTAGTTTTAAAGCTTATGACTTCAGAAACACCATTCGCTCTTATAAAAATTGGTGACACAAATCAACTGCTTAATTCTCTAATCAATGAATTTAACCTAAGAATTCAGGAAACATTTGCCGATGAAGAGTTTTTTTCAAATTTGGATGAAAAAGAGTACATAAGTATGTTGCTCGGTTCCAGAGCATTTTACGAAGGTTGGGACTCGAATAGACCAAATGTTATTGTATTTATCAATATTGGAACAGGAGATGCTGCAAAGAAGTTCGTTTTACAATCCATTGGAAGAGGGTTGAGAGTCCAGCCTATTAAAAACGGTGACAGAAAAAGGTTAGGAATGATGCCTGAATACAGTAAATACAAAAGTTATATATTACCAATCGAAACTCTCTTTGTTTGGGGAACTAAAGCAGACACAATTGAAACAATTATCGAGGGTACAAAGAAAATAATTGAGAATTCAGGCGTAAGAATAGAACTGAAGAAGAACATTGAAAGGATTGACGGACACAAGCTATTTGTTCCAACTTACAGAAAAGTAAGAAAGATAGCAGATTTTGAAAAGATGTTGGAAGATAAAAAAATTCAAAAGTACGTTATTAACAGTATTGATTTTGAAGATACAAAGAGTGTGCTTGATAACATTTCTGATGAAATGTTGTATTTCTTTTACCTTACAAACGAAGACGAGCCAGTGGAAAGAATAAAGATTTTAAGAAAATTATTCGAAGATAGTTACTGGGACAAATTTTTCCGAAAAGACAATAACAAGAAAAGGCTAGGTTGGTTTGAGTGTATCAAAGATATATTCAGATATATAAACAATCAAATAATCTTTGAAACAATTCCAGATATTGAAGAATGCGAAGAACCTATAATACATTATAAGGGAATAAAGATAAAATTACCTAGGGAAAAAGAGATAAATGAAGTGAGGGAAGCTATTGAAGAAGTTTACAACGAAGAATACGAAAAGAAAATAAGCATAACAGGGAAAGGTAAATATGAAATTGAAATTGACTTCATAAAAGAACACTATTTTATCCCTGTGATAAAAGCTCTGGATAAAGAAGCAGTAAAGAATCTGTTGGCGAATATTCTTAGAGAAGAAAGTGAAATAGATTTTATTGATGAATTAAAAAGAAAATCAAAACATTTTGAAAGATTTGACTGGTGGCTGTTTAGTAAAGTAATTCAAAAAGTTGATGAAATATACATACCATATACAAATGATGATAATGGGGCTCTAGAAAAGTTTTATCCTGATTTTGTCTTTTGGTTTAAAAAAGATAATAAATATCTTGTTGCCTTTGTTGATCCAAAATCAACTGAATTTACCAGTGGTTATAGAAAGATAGATGGATTTATCAGACTATTTTATGAAAATGACAAACCAAAAATATTTGAAAAAGACGGATTTAAAGTAATTTTCGATCTGTATTTATACAATAAAAAAGCTGCCGCACCAGAAAAATACCAAGATTTCTGGATTAAAAACATAGAGGAACTTGCTGAAAGGTTAACTAAGAGATTTGATAACATGCCATGAAATAGTTAAAAAGGTGGCTCTAGCAAGCCACCTTTCTGTTTTATTACATCCACTAAATATTCATGCAAAAATTCCAAAATTTTAACTGGCAAATTTGAAATAAAGAATATTAAATTAGCTCATACTAACTAAAATAATAGAAAATATCAACTTTGATATATTAATTTAGTTTTTTAATAGTTCATATATAGTTTATAATAAGTCTTTTTGGTTTAATTAAATAAATCAAGTTTTCGAAATTAATTTATCATATTTACCTAAACAGATTAATTTTAATAATTTAGTTTCTGTCCACAAGCTAATTCGTTTAAACTTACTAAATTAACAAGAAACCACCCATTCCAATAGCAAATTTTGCTATTTTATTTTTTGGATACAAAATGCAATATAAGGTTTCTTATATTGCATTTTTTATATCACCCAGGGTAATAGTTTTAACGTTTCAAAAATCGTTTATTTATGCGGTTTTTCGCAATTTATTTTCCGTCATCTGAAGAACATACCATGTATGTCTCTGAAAACAAGTAAGGCCGACTCTTTTAAATAAGGTTTGACTTTTTCAATAAACTTTTGTGCGGTGTCGTCGTCTGTGAAAATTTCGATTATAATCGGAAGTTCAGGTTCGACAATTTCACGTAGTGCTGTGTGGAGTTTCTTATCGAATACGTATCCTTCCATTGCTTTGTATTCAACAAAATCGGATATACCTAATTCTATAGCAAATTCGGCAATGATTTTGTTGAGTGGTTTGTTGTGCAATTCCTTACAACGCACATTTTCTTTTACAAAGATTCTTATATACGTTCCTACAAATTCTTCCATACTATCCCCCCAATTTAGAATATTATTAGAATATCAGAATATAACATTGCATAGTACCATTCCAAAGAATGCAGCTGATAATCCTAAAATCAGATTTAGCGCAATGTTTAATATATAATAGCCATTTGTTAAAAGCGTTATAGTTTCGTAGCTGAGTGTAGAAAATGTTGTGAGTCCTCCCATTATTCCAGTAGTTAAAAATAGTCTTAAATTTGGGTTTATATTTGCTCTGAATGAGAGTTGCATTATAAAACCAAGCAAAAGGCTTCCAAAGACATTAACCAACAAAGTACCCGGAGGTATCAGCGTTTGCGAAAATATTTGATTCATCTTTAAAGATATAATATACCTAAGTACACTCCCAATGAATCCACCCACACCTACTGCAATTATTGGTATCAAATTAACTTAGTACCTCCTATGTAGTTTGGTAAAATAAATTTATCTATTATGAACTAATTTATATTTGTTCAAATAAAAAATAATGCATAATATATACAATTATTATATTATAACTTACTCATATTCAATTATTTTTTTATCAATACTAACATTAATAAGTTTGCACTAATTAAATTAATTTTAACTGCATTATCGGGCCATCTAATATGTAATTTTTCATGAAAAATATTAGAACTATTTTCTGTGTTATTTTCCAGCTATTAAGTTTCCACAAAACGAACTATCACAACTTACATAAACGATAACTCTTACATCTTTTTCAGGTTCTATCACCAGAGCATGGTTCACATGCGTAAATTTTGGCGGTTCCTACCCTACTGAAAACATCAAGCCATATTTTTAAGAAAGAAATTATACACAAACCTGGTATGTCCAAAATGTTTGGCTAGTTTTTCTTCTTGCTTTTTGGTAGAGTAAATTCTATTTGTAGGTTCGAAAAATAGTACATTATAATCTATTTTACTACAAAAAATGGGGGGTGTCCCCAATTGCAATCAAATTTATTATATTCACTTTTTCTATTCAAAAGATTTAATGCTATCCTTAAATATTTGAAGAATCAAATCATTGTAACTTAATCCACCAGCCTGAGCCATTTTTACTATGTCAGAATAGTTTGGAGTTAACATTGGAAGAGAGTTAACTTCTAAAAAGTATGGTTGATTTTCTTTAACTCTTAGATCCATTCGAGCATAGTTTCTAAGATTTAAAGATTTAAAAGCTTTTAGTGCATATTGTTCAATTTTTACTTTTAATTCCTCACTAATTCTCGCCGGGCAAATATAGTTAGTTTGTTCACCATAAAAGCGTTTAACGCGGTAAGAGTAAAACCGTTCCATACCTTCTGGCAGGTTTGAAAAGTCAATTTCCAAAATTGGCAAAACTTTTCCAGCTACAATTCCAACACTGAGTTCTCTTCCATCTATATACTCCTCGACAAGCGCAGGTTCTTCAAACTCTTCATGAACACGTTTTACTGCTTTTTTAAGGGACTCATCATCTTTAACAACGGAATCCTCTGTTATTCCTTTAGCACTACCTTGCCTGCTTGGTTTAACTATAGCTGGATAAAAGTCTATTGAAGTGGGTTCTTCACCAGGGTTAAAAACTACAAATTTTGGAGTCGGTATTCCATAATGTTGGAGGATAATTTTGGTAATAACTTTATCTGTACAAATGGCATGGGCTAAAGCAGAAGAACCTGTATAATGTATTTTCAATGTATCAAGTATTGATGGAACATGCATCTGAAGATAAGCTGTTGAGAGGTTAAAAACTGCATCAAATCTTTTCACACGTTCAAGAAAGTCAATGTCAAATGGTAGTTTTTGAACTTCATATTCCTCTGACAAAACATCAAATACTGCATTTATCATTTTATTGCGTTCTTCATCAAGATTTTCAAGATCATAAACTATAGCAATCTTTATTTTATCTATTTTACTCATTTAAGTTCCCTCCTATCTTGATTTATTACCGGTAACCTTTAAGAATTTTATTTAATCTTTCTTTCTCACTAACCACTTTACCGTTTTCATCTACGCATCTATATTGTCCATCTACAAGTGCTGTTTTAATTTCACCTTTAGCAACTGAAAAACCTCTTAGTGCTGGAGCATCCAAAATGCCAATTTTAACTGCTTCAGTCAAAATCTCTGGATTAAGTAAATCATCATCTTTACCACTTCCTAGAGATTTAATTGCCTCAATTATTTCTAAAGCATCGTATTTTATGCGATCCTTCTCATTTCTCACCCAGCAATCTTCTAATGGGTTCCAGTAACCACGCAAAGCTAAATTTATAGCCCTTCGTGCTATTTTTACACTTTCTATTATCTCTTTTGCTGTTGCTCTTCTATTTGATTCACAATAGGCAACAACGTGAACTATATGTGGTTCGAGCACCATGCCATAAAACATTGAAACACCTATTTGGCCCATTGCAGCGTTTTCATCAGCAGGCATTGACATCAACCCTGTTCTTATCATTCTATATATTGTAAAATTTTCATCCACAAGAGTCTCTATCAATTCTCTCTTTGCTATCATTTTTGCTAAATCAGCTTTTGGTGAAATTCCAGATGGTGTTTCTAACATAAACTGCTGCACATATTCTTTTACGCCTAGTTTTTTTGCTACAAATGTTGCAAGATATGCTGTGGCAACTTCTACAGCATCATGTGCCAGCCTTAAAGCCCACTGATGGGAATCTGTGACTTCAACTGGTACATCATTCTCCGCGTTCCATTTTATCCCCAGCATGTTTTCCTTGACAGCTTCAAGCAAAGGTCTGGCTGAACGCCTATCAAGATCACTGTACCACATAATAGGTATTGCAGCCCAAGCGTTGTTAATAGTTTCTTTGAGAAGTTTTGAGAACTCAACCATGTGAGTTGTACCAGCATAGCATCTGACAAGTGGATAATTTCCTCTTCTACTTGCCTGATACAACTGTTCAAAATCTTCTTTCTTTCTTATTGGTGCACCTCCAGCACCATCTTGCTTTGGATCCATCTTTTCAGGTTCAAAAAAGAATTGCTGACAATTTTGATCAGGTGCAAGCGATATTATATCTAGCAATTGTGAATCAGCCAATTTTTCAACTTCTTTTATAGTTTCCTCAAGCGTTTGTAAGCCTATATGGTGACGAATCAAAGGAAAAGGACTTTTAAATTTTATTCTTTCACCAAGTCTTTGAGGATAAACCTCTTGGTGCTGTAATTTTCTCGCTTCACCTTTTAAGAATAAAACAATTTCGTCTATTTCTTCACTTCCGTCGAATACTTTTTTCATAAAGCTAAATCCCTTTGCAACATTGGCAGTTTCAAATGTACCTCCAAATATGTAAATTTTATCTGTCATATTACGTTCTTTTAGTAAACCTTCCATTTTATAAAGTAAATTCTTCAAAGATTCTGCACTTAATCTATAACTCATTGCCACAATATCTGGATTATGTTTTTCAATTTCTTCTACAAGTTTTTCTACAGGTACCGCTGAACCTATATATATAGTCTCATAACCATTTTGCTTTGCCAACTCAAGAAAATTAAGTAAACCAACGTTATGAACACAACTGCCAATAGAGGCACCAAGCATTTTCATTTTCTTCATTAATATCCCTCCTCCATGATACGTTTAACTTCTTCAAGGCTCTTTCCTTTTAATTTAAGTCTGTCAAAATTTCTACCCTCTTTGACAAAATCAATTCCAGTCATTATTGAAGCGATCCTAACTATAGAGTCTATAACCGGAGTTTTAACACCAACAAATTTACCAAAAGCAGAAATTGGAACTAAACTCATTGGAACATCTTCCATAATGTACCTATTTTCTAAACTCGTGGGAGCTTGGATTCCTCTATAGCCTTCGTTTTTGTGTATGGCATCGTAAAGATTTTTACCTTTAACATCGTAAGCATAAGAAATCCATTGTACCGCTGTCATCGGTTCGATGCCAAACTTTCTTGCAACTTTACATCTTTCCTCGTCGATTGTTTCCAAAACTTTTGCTACTGCTTCACTGATTCCTTCAAAGTAAAACTCAAATTTACCAAAAGTTGTTTCTACCCAGCCAGCATTTAAAATAATTGCTGCTGGATGAAAAACAGCTCCTATATTGTTAAAACTCGTATACAAAGTACTTGGCACAAGTTCAAATTCTGGCATCACTTCTAAAAGAGTTCTTTCAAGATCGCTGTTTCTTGAAGCTGGCAAAGCTGCTACTGGTACAGCATTCTTTATTCTGAAAATACGTGCAACTCCAGGATTGGATAAACGTGAAGCAAATATAAATGTTTGAGCTTCAGCTATAACAACATCCTTTCTTACATTGTTTTCTTTTAACACATTAAAAAAATCTAAAGCGCCTGCAGTTCTTCCTGGATTCAATACTATAACTTGACCATCTTCCAAAAACGGTACCATCTTTTCAGCTATTTCTCTATGAGCATTTGCTGGAAGAACAATCATAAGTAATTTTCTACCCTTAATAGCTTTTCCAAGGTCTGTTGTTGCAAAACTTATACGAACCGTGGCATTGACTTCTCCTTCAAGTTTTATCTTTTTTGTTTTTAAAATAGGTGCTAGCCTTTTTTCGCTTCTATTGTACAAAGCAACATCAAATCCCTTCAAAGCTAGGTAACCAGCAAGTGCTTGCCCACCATTTCCAGCACCTATTACACTTACGCTTATTGCTTCCATCATTATTCCTCCTTTACAAAATAATAAGCAATTTATATTTTACCATAATTTGTTTTAAATTCAAATTTAGCAAAATATTTGTAACTTATTACAATTATTAGTTGCGTTTTTTATTGAATACAGTTATGCATTAAATTGAGTTCTTATATAGATTTAACATTTTTATGATAAAATTAATTACAAAACGGAGGTGATATCCATGGATTTTGTAAATTACCTTGAAGTCTTCGAGCCACATATATATGAGGATGAATTTATAAAGTTACCATACAGGCTTTTTAAACCAAAGATAAATGAAGGCGAAGTTTATCCACTCGTTGTCTTCTTGCACGGTGCCGGGGAAAGAGGAAATGACAACGAAAAACAGATAACAGCAAACGAAGGAGCGACTACTTGGGCAAAGGAAGAATTTCAAAATAACCACCCTTGCTTTGTATTAGCACCTCAGTGTCCAGAAAATTCTTATTGGGGAAGCTCTTTTAGGGTTTATCATGACATGAACCAGCTTGGTCCCAATTCTTTAATTGCAACTGTTGGATTGGTTATAGATGAGCTAGTAGGAAAATTCCCAATAGATAAGGAACGTATATATGTTACCGGTTTGTCAATGGGAGGGTTTGGCACCATTGCTCTTTTAACGTTGTGTCCGGACAAATTCGCAGCAGGTGTTGTTGTATGCGGCGGTGGAAATCCCAAAAAATTGGATAAGATAAAGCACATACCATTTTGGTTTTTCCACGCAGAAGACGATGATGTCGTTCCTGTAGAATATTCAAGAACATTGGTAAAGAAACTAAACGAATTAGGTGCAGAAGTTAATTACACTGAATATCCAAAAGGCTATATGCAATCAATCGGTCTATTTCCACATGCTTCATGGGTACCTGCGTATAGAGACGAAGAGATGAAGGAATGGCTATTTTCTAAAAAAAGAAAAGCTCCCTGCTAATAGGGAGCTTTCCTCATATTCTTTTTCGAATTATTTGTACTTTGCTAAAATATCTTCTAGGTATTTAATTACATCCTCTTTCTTTTCATACTTTGGTGAATTGAATGCTATCTCTCCCCAATCTGAAATTATCTCTTTTTCGCTTGCCTTATTGTATTTTTCGAGCAATCCATTGACTGTATTTAGAAATTCCGATTTCACCATGTCATAGTGAGCAACAAAGCGTTTATATCTTTCATACAAAAGTCCTCCAGAGAAATTGACAACGTTATTCATCAAAATCTGAATTTCTTGTCTTGCTTCTTCTGAGAACGATAATGCACTTATTTGATTTGAAAAGTCGTCCATCTTTGCTTGTGTAATAGTTTTCCAAGCGCTTTTTTTTGCTATTCCAGGCCAATATGCTGAAGGATTCTTTGATAATGCCTCAATGAAATCTTTTTCAATGTTGGTAAAATCAATGGATGTAAATTCCTTATAAGCACTATTCAACAGATTGACAAAGATCGGTGTTAAGCTATTTGAGAGGTATCCTTTTTCATCATCAGCAAGTATTTTGTCAAGTTCGTTTTTACTATTTTCGATAAAGTCGTTAAACGTCTTTTCCCAATAGGAGGTATTTGAAAGTTTCTTAGATATATACTCGTAACTTTCTTTATACCAATCTACTAACTGATTGTATGTATAGACACTTTCTTGATACTCCCCAACTGTTTGGTATTCACGAGCAAGTTCATGTAGGTAATCAAATACCCCATCTGGAACTCCCCATACACCTTTCAATTCCATATACTTACACGCTTCTATTTCTCTCATGGCAAGATCTACTAACAATTCTCTTGATTCTACGTTGATAGGATTCAAAGTTTGAGATGTAAGGACTGCGAAGAATCTGTATATATCCTGGCCATACATTGATGAAAGTTCTATATCAATGTTTTTCCAATCTGGGAATCTGTTCCATCCACCTGGCATGATATCTATTGTTTTTCTAACCCACGTGCCGTATTTGTTGAAAAATTCTTTTGAGTAAGAACTTAGTAATTTTTCTAACTCACTATCGTTGATTTTTCCAAGGGCAAAGTTATTTAACCTATACAAAGAGTTGTATCTCATTGCAAGCGTTCTGAAAGTATTTCTTTCTGTGAATGTTTGAAGTGATAGTTCATACAAGCTTATGGAATCTATAATAGCTTGAATGGTTGCAACATCTACTTGATTTAAGAAATCGGGATTATTTTTAATATAACCTGCCAATTTTGAATAGTAAGCGTACTTAAACTTTTCTGGGATTAATTTTTGATACTCATCTGCTCTTTGGTTTAAAACGCTTTCTGGGTCTGATTTGAGTAAGTTGTTGAGCTCATCAACTCTTATTGGATCTACGGCAAGCGCCGCAAGGTAAAAGTACGATTTTCCATAGGTATGGTTCAATTTTACACTCTTTATTAAATTCTCTTTTGCAATTTTGTACTGCTCATTTATTTGTTGCGGCAACAAATTTTTCTGATTAATCAAATTATTTCTTTGTGCATTGATTTGAGCTCTTATATTTTCTATATTTCTTTGCCTTTCACTTTCCGCTTGCAATTCGTTATACTGAAGATTTAGCCTTTGAGCTTCTGCCTTTTTCAAATTGTGCCAATTTTGAGGTGACAGTGCTTGGAATTGCCCTGTGAAATTGTTCAAATCATTTTCTATGCTATCAAGTTGCTTAAGGTACTCATCAATTTTGCTCAAATTGTTTCTCAACTCAGAAAGTGTCGCATATGCAACGTTTCCATTTCTGAAGTAAACTTCAGATATGAAATGATTCCACCTAAGATATGTAGACAAACCGGTTACTGATATCAAAATAATGGCTAAAGCGATTGCTTTTGCTCCTTTAATTGTGTATTCTTTACCGTTAACCTTATTGAAGTACTTTCCAAGTCCGACGCTTATAACGAAATTCGCAAGTAACGCATTTGGAAGCAAGTGCCCTGGGAAGCTGAAAACACTTTGAAACGCAAAAATAATACCGCTCAAAACCAACATAGAAAACAAAATCGCATCATCTTTATCTTCAACTTTTCTAATGTTCTTTACAACATACATTACAAGTAAGATTAACATTAAAACTATGGCACTAAGACCTAAAATACCTGTCTCAGAAAGCACCTGGAAGTAATCGTTGTGTGCTCTTTTGAAATTATTCCAACCGTAATTGTACTCTGGATGAGCCTCTATTAAATCTGAAATACCATACAAACCATATACCTGGTATGTACCGATACCTTGACCAAGGATTTTGTGATTTTTCCAAATGTAAATCGTTGAGAACCACGAGAGAAATCTCTCGTCTCTACTTGAAACGGAAGCCATGGTGCTGAATCTATCTGTCATTTTGAAAGATGCGTAGTTGTTGAATGGCGTTGGAATGTTGTATACTATGACAATAATAATTACCATTAATATAAATATTAGAATAGACATTTTTCTAAAGCTGAGTAATCTTTTTAAAGTCTTCGGGTCTTTTTTCTTCAATTCCTCTGCAATTTTGTCTTCTTTCTTTCTTAAATAGAAGAAATAAGCTAAAACAAACAAAATTAATTCAATTACCAGTGCAAGATATTCTGATCTCGTTTGAGAAAAAACTATAACATCAAAATACAAAATTGCGGCTATTAATGATACTATTTTGAACAGATACACATTCCATAACCTTTTGATGTTTAAATATCCAAAATCCAAACTCGCTACGAAATATATCGCTATGGGAAGGAGCATATTCAAATAGTTTGAAACAAAAATAACATTACCTATATTCGCCTTTATACTCGCCCTTTCAAATGGTGCTCCAACATTTCCAAGTAAAATGTCATAGCCAATGTAAAAATTGAGAATAGCATTTATAGCGATAAATAAACCTGTTAAAACGAATATAAATAAGAATCTCACAATATATTCCTTTTTATTAATGATTGAACTAAAATAAAACGAAAGTAAAACATTTAAGAAGAGGTAAAGACCTATGTCTATCGCTTGTCTGAAGAAAAATCTGTTATCTTGGAATGTGTTTATCGTTGATAACAAGGCAATTATAGAGAAAGCAAGCCAAGTGAAGTGAACAGGTGTTGCGAAAAATTTAATTTCCTTATTTTTAAACAGACGATAGAGCAAATAAAAGCCTACAATAAGGGTTGCGATAGTTAAAATAGCGTACTTCGGTGTACTGAATTCGTAAGTGTACTGCCTATGAGCAAAAATCGCTACCAATGGAATAGTTGTGTACCAGACTATCTCTTCAAGAATAGATAACACTTAACCCCGCCTCCTTTTTTATGTTAAATTAAGTATTCTTTAGTATTTGAGGATATTTAGAAGCTTACCAAGTGCAAGGTAAATTACCAAAAGGATAATTAAAGCTGAAATACTCGCGATTACGTTTGTTTTAGAAAAATATCCAAGTAAGAATACTAAAAGTTGTATGGATACAACCATGTACAGCGTTTTTCTCTTATCGTTAAATTTTTCGTATATCTTGTTGTATAAATAAATCGGTTTCTTATTTAAAATGCTTCTTGAAAGGCCAGATAAAAAATTGAAGTAAAAAAGCGAAATAAAGATAAAAGCAGAAATCAAATAAGGTATGTTAGAGCTGCCGTGTCTCATAGTAGAGAGCAAACCTATTGAAAGTACTCCTCCAACGAAATAACCTCCACTACTTCCCATGGAAATCCTCGCTGGCGGGAAGTTGTATATGAAGTAACCAAAGACAGCGCCGATTAGCGCAGAGAGTAACATACCGTCGTATCGTGACGAAACCAAAATCGAAAGTCCAATTGCAGAAATTATCGACACACTCGCACAAACTCCATCCATTTCATCCATCATTTTTACAGAGTTGATTAAAATAACAACTAAAAAAATATATAGTGGGAAAAACCAATTCAATCCAATGTATTTATAAGTAAGAATTGAAGCTACGAATAACTCAATTGCTAACTTTAAGGACAATTTTATTTTCTTAACATCATCTATTAAACCAATAATTGTTAACAGAGTCAAAGAGAATTTAGTTATAATTTCAAAAGGTGTTGATACAATAACAGCAAGATATATAGCAAGTCCACCAAGGTATGGTGTTGTTTTTTCATATTCTTTTGATTTATCGTCCGGTTTATCAACAATATTGTATTTATATGCAATCTTCCCAAATATTGGAACCGTTAAAGCAGAAATAATTAGCGAAACAATCATTAAAATGGGAGAAAACATCAATTGCACCTCTCTAGAATTGGTATGGTTTTATTTCTTCTTGGGATTCTTCTTTATTTTCACTTTCGGTGCTCTGTTTGCTAGGCTGCTCAATAGTTTGATTAGTGCTTGGTTTCGTTTCAGAACCCTTGCTATTGGTTAAAAACGCTTCTATGCTCATTTCATTTTCAAGTGCTTTTAATATTTCTTCTTTCATATACGTATAATCTGTACCATTATAGCTAAGATTTGTGACCTTAACATCGCCATTTGGAAGAACGACAAATCTTATCATAAGGCTTGAATTATTGAAAACAACATTGTCATTATCAGTATCTAACGACCAGCCATTTCTTCCAAGAAATTCATAGTAAGTCTTCTTTGAGTATATTGAGTTTTTAACAAGTTCTACAATATTTTTAGTCAATACATCGACTTTAAATATTTTGCCAATGATATAATCGGTAACTTCATCAATAACATTTCGATCGTTCATGTAAACCTTCTCAAGTAGCACTTCTTTCCCAAAGAGTATTTCGAAGTTAAACTTAAATTGCCATACTTGACCAGCGTAGTTTCCTGTCCCAGTCAAAACAACTTTATTGTTATTCTTATCGAACATCCAGCTAACATTTCTTAAAAATCTTTCAAATGCCGATTTATTGCTGCTGTATTGACTACCTTTGACAATTATAGAATTTTGAACCAATGAAATCAGCTCATTGTACTTACTTTCCTCTAACTGTGATGAAATCTTTCCTAAATCATCTACCAACCTAGAAAGCAATTCATTTGGATTTACATTATTCCCGTCGATTGTTGAATTAATCAAATAAGCTCCTTTCGATGAAATCAAGAAAGAGAGTGTAACTTTATTCTTACCAACCTTTGTAACTCCGCTTGCTGTCAACTTTGTACCTTTCATTGTACTTTCAATACTCCACGAGATGTTGTCACAACTTCCAATCAAAAGCTCACCGAATTTTTTGCTATACCCTGGTACTGATGCATTTGATATCTTTTCCTTAAACATCTCCAATTCAGATTGTAAATCGTATCCACCATACTTGACAAGGTAGTATTTCAGTATATCTTGCGCTTCTCCACTATCAACTTCGGAACCATTAACGAAAATGTACTTCACGCTGACAGAACCATCTGATTCCAATTTGAACCCTATACTTAAAGAAACCTCATTTTTATCAACAATATCAGTTGCGTTAAACTCTACAACATTTTCATCCTCACTTTTTATCGACCATCTCGGATTGTTAAGATTCCCGAAAATTTCCTCTATTGTTTTTGTTGAAAAATCCTTCAGCCTTCCTTGTTTTATCATATCTACAAGATTACTCTTTATACTCTGCTTGTCTACTTTATAAATATTCGCCAAAAAGACACGCATTTCGGCTGGAGAAAAAACCTTCCCATCAACTGTAATATTTTCAACAGTTATTTTTACATTATTTCCAACTTTTCTAAACCTGAATTGCATACTGACATATTGCGAATTAGCGTTTTTTCCACTTAAAATCAAAATCTCCTTACCATCCTGATTTAGATATTCATAACCTTCTACTGTAAGATAATCAAAGAGTGCAGAGGCGTTTGATAATTCATAATCTTCTGGTGGAATTTTTTGCAAAAGATTGTATAATGCCTTTTTGTATATTGCTTCATATGTCTTTTCAAAGTCTTCGACCTCAACATTATTCATATACAACTTCATTGAACCGTCTTTTAAAATCTCAAGGATGTATCTATTTCTCATCTCATCACTACCAATTAATTTTGGATTACCAAAGATTGGTATCTCAAAGTTCGAATTAATAAGACCATTCTCAAATGTTTCCTTAGCGGTTAAAACTCTATACTTGTCAAACGACCTATTAAGTAATTTTTCCTTGTTTTGTAATACAATCAATCCTACCAATAAAAAAATTACAACGAAAATAACTAATAAACTTATCAAAGCGGCAACTTTACCTTTACCAACGTTCTTCCGCTTCATACTTTTTATCCCTCCAAAATTATTTATTTTTCCTAAAATGAATAACTACCCAAAAATATTATACTACAAAACATTAAAAACTTCTTCCTATCTTGAAAAAATTAAAGATTATGATATAATGCTTAACGTGAGATAAAAATTAATAAGTGGGGCCGTAGCTCAGTTGGGAGAGCGCTACCTTCGCACGGTAGAGGCCGTGGGTTCAAATCCCATCGGCTCCACCAGAATAAAAATAAAAAAGCCTTGGAAATTGAAAAACCAAGGCTTTTTTATTTTATTTTTTCAGTATTCTAAAATTTTTCAACTAAATTCATTTTTTATGACATAAATTAATGGGATGTTGAAATTAAATATCATTTAAGTTCCATCGCAGAAGCGATTAATATAAATAATATTAAACTTCAATAGAGAGGTTTAGATGTTTTAAATAGTTGAGAAATAATTCCTGAGACTTTTACAAAAGATTATTCAACATGTTAGATTATTGAAAAATGCGTATGCTTAATTATATTAAGATCTCCTCAATAGTACTGTAAATATAAAGTGAGGTGTACTACTATACAACTGTAAAAAATTTGTGGTGGTTAGCGTTATTAAGTTTGGATTTTTTCATTAGTGGTAAACACTATAGTTCTTTACAGTGTAATAATTATTGAAATAAGTGTTACTGGACTTTATTTAGCTAATAAACTAATAAAATCAAGAAAGTAGATTTATACTATTAAAAAGCGTACCTACTTTGAAAAATACATAAAATATATAAATTTGCATGGTTTGTTTGTATTATTTATTCTTTTAAAAGTTTTACACCGTATATCTCATACGCACTGCAAAGTGGTTCGTAGGGGCAGACATTGTTATATCCTCTGCATTTTCGATTTTCAAACAATGTTTTAGACATATCTCTTTTAATTTTTGATTTGTCGATATTTCCTTTTTCACTTAGAATAGAGAAGAACGTCCTACTTTGATTCATTAAGAAAACCGGCGTAAAAATACCTTTCAACGCTATATCGTCCATCGTTGAAACAAGCCATCCTTCAAAATCGTTTAATGTAAAAGAAACGTTAGGTTCTAAAATTTCAATAATATAAACTGGCTCTTCTTGATTTTCCCTTTCGATATACCTGTACTCTATCTTTTCTTGATCGATTTTGAAAAACATCAAAAATACTTGTGAAACTTCTTCTTTTATTTCTTTTTTCCAAAGAAGGTTTTCTTTCTTTTCATCTTTCAAGATTAGATAGTCATAAAGAATAAGTTGCTCGAATCTTATCGAACTTAGGGAATTTTTGTAATCGATAATCGCATATTTATTTTCCTCATCAAGAATTTTGTCTATTCTATCGATTCTTCCAATAACATGATATCTTCCAATTTCACATTCAGCACTTAATTCTGTCTTTAGTGTTTCATCTGTGTATAAATCTTTTGTACCTTCTTTTGATTTTTTTGAATTATCTAATTTTAAAGATAGTGTCTTACTTTTTTGTCCAAGCGTTATTAAATACTTTGAGTCTGCAAACTCTCTCAAGTAAACTGAAAGCTTATCAAATATCTCATCCGACAATATCTTTTTCGGGATTTTGTACTTAAATACACCTTCTGAAAATGATTCGGCTGATTCTTCTATAAGCTCTTTAAGGACCTCATCGTTATAGTTTAACAATGAATATACATTTTTAGGATAGTTTATATCAAATAATTTTGCCAATACCCTATGTGTGATTATACCTTCCATTAAAGCAAGATTATTTTCCTTAGTTTTCTCTGGCAAAGTAGCTATATTTGAATAGTAAAACAACATTGGACATGATAAATAGGTCGCAATTTTGCTATGGCTGAATTCGGTCATGTTACTTTCTCCAACGATAAAGTCCTCTCTTTTCACTTCTGTGATTTGACTTGCAGATTGCGCAAGCTTGTATATATCGTAATCTATCTTCTTGAAAATATCATCGCTCGATATTTTTGCTTCTATGTGGTTATGTGCCAATTCAGATAAGTATTTCGACGGGACTAGTGGATCACCTGTATTTGTGGATTTTGGAAATATCAAATACGAATTTTGAGAGAATATTATTGAAAGAAAAACTGAACTTCTTTCACTTTCTTCAAGCAAATCATATATCCGTGAACGTTGATTCGTTGTTCGATACAAAAGTGGATTTATCTTACCTATAGATGGGTAGTAATCATCTATGAAATCAACGAAGAATTTGTACTTCTTCTTTACAAATTTTGATGTTGGAATATCGATTATATCTACAACATTCGCAGATTTAAATGTTTCTCTATAGCCGTTTGAATTCAATAGTACGACAAAGAGCTTAAACAATTTACTCCAGCTTGTCACTTTACTGAGTTTGCTCTCCCTCAATTTCTGAACGTATATTTCCAATTTGTTTAAGACGTTTATAAACTTGGATAGAGCGTTAATCTCTTTACCCACACTTCTAATGACGCTTTTTTGTGAGGACATTATTTCGTAATTTTCTAAAATATCCCCAAATTTCAAAATCGATGACTTTATAAACTCTTTATACCATTCAAAGAAATCTTTGCTTCCCCAATTTTCATGTATGTTATCTAGCAAACCGAAAAGTTCTTCCATTATCTCTTTGAATTTCTTTAACTTCTCAAGCCTCTCCACAGAAGATAGATAAACATCCTCTTCAATGTCGTACTCTTCTTTCTTCGACTCAAGTTCCGCGATATCTCTTTCCAACTTTTCAAAGAAATTTTTTCTTCTATCTTCTTTATTTCTCATTTCCGATGGTTTCATTCTTATGGAATAATACTCGTACTCTTTAAATAAATCTTCTATCTCATCCATCGTCAGTTCTCTTTTTTCAACGAGTGGTGATTCGATTACCGCAAGTAAATCTTCCGGTCTATACCCTTCCTCTATAGTTAACAAAGGTTGCAAAAGTATCTTAATTATATGATTTTCCGTAAGTGGATTTTTCCCACTGTATCGGTACGGTATACCTGCTTCATCAAATTCATCCATTAACCTGTAAGCTATATTAGTATTTGGAACAACAATGCCTACTTCTTCCGGGTTAACACCTTCTATAATCAGGCTTTTGACTTGCTTTACTATATAATGATATTCGTTGTATTGATTCTCAACATCCACCTCGCCTATGCTCTTATTTTTAATTAACTCCTCTAAATTCACAACTTTTTTATTACAAAATGAGTCATCAAACTCAAATGAATTTTTTTCTAAAAAATCGTAGATCTCATCAATCTGACTAAACGCTGAATCGTTTACTTTTTGCCAAACAAAAAATATCGTATTTTCCGACTTTTTAACCAGCTCAGCCAATGCTTGACTTGTTAAAAGTGATAGGTTGAAAAATCCGCTGATGACAAGATATTTTCTATTTACTTCTAAATCTCTGGCATTTTCTACGTACCACTTGTATATGTTCATTGGATCGTACATATACCTTGATTGTAATTCTTTCGCGACACTTTTCATCTCACTTAAGATGTCTCTAATAATCTGAGCAAAAACCGATGTATCGTTCATCAGTTGATTCACAACGTCGTATTGATTTGTTAAATTTTCTGTGCTTCCGTGCAATTCAATTTCCCAGAGTTTTTCGAATATCTCGACTATGTACTGAACTATCGTATTTGATTTCGAAAGGGTTCTGAGGAGCAGCAACCTATCGGAATTCTCAGAATTCTGTTTATCCTTTTCCGAATCGTAAAGCTCGTCTATAATCTTCGAAATGTAAACTGTGTAAAAATCTCTATCCAAAACTTCAGCTTGATAATTATTCTTCTTCAGAAACTCCGTAACGTACTGGTTTATAACCAAGAAGGCATCTCTGTTTATCGTTTTCCCGGATCTTTCAGCAACTATATCAGCGATCTGCCTTACATAGAACCCAGTGGGGCCTATGAAAAGAAAATCCATAGGATTTTCTAAGTAAATATTCGCTATTTTATCGGCTACCAGTTCAAAATGATTATCATCCAAGGGTACTATGTACGCTTTTCTCATCTATATCACCTCTAAATTTCTTATCAGCTTTGCCAGTAATTCAATGAAATCATCGCCAGGTCTTTCAACTCTAATAACGAACCCACTTCTTGCGCCGACTAAATACCCTCCAGCAATTTCTCCGAAATCTTTAAGCATGTACATATAAAATTGGAGCTGGAATTTGTACTTCTCAACTTCTTCAGAACCATCCTTTAGATACGATGATTTAAAATCAACAACGTATATCTTTCCATCTTTGAAAAACACCTTATCTGGCACACCAAAGAGTGTATATTTCTTACCATCTATAACCACCGATTTTGCGATTCTCCATTCGGAAATAACCTTATCACTGTTTTCAAATAGATATTTGATTACATCCGCTTTCAATATCTTCTCGGGCAACTCTCCTCTTTCGACAAGATTCAACAAATCTGGATATCTTTGAACACTCATCAACCTTCTATGTATATTCTTCCCTTCGATAACTTCCCTCGAGGTTTCAAGTAACGAAGATAGAAGTAGACTTACCTCACTTTTACTTCTCTTTTGTTTTTCTTGATTTTTTTCGAAAATTTTTAATATATCTTGTTTTTCTTGACCTTCGAAAAGAGGCATATTTTCTTCAAAATCGACCTCTAGTTCGTTAACCAACTCTTTATCACTCTTCTCATCTGTAATGTTGTACAAAAGAGTTGGTGATATGTACCTTTTGTACCCAATATTCGAAAAATCTTCTATCTGTTTTCTTATCTTTTCCTCGTCTAGCAATTTTTTATTCTCTTCCCCTGAAAATTCAGAAATACTCAGCGATTTTACCATTTCATCGATTTGCTTTTTGTCTATTGTAATAGTTTTAAACTCATTATGTGCAAGGTATTGTCCAGCAGTTTTTCCTCTTTTCCCCCTAGAGCTATTAGTATTGTACGTTACCACAAATAACATCTCTTTTGCCCTGGTTATAGCCACGTATATCTTTCGCAGTATCTCAGTCTCATCGTATATTAACTCTGCTTCCAATTCTCCCTTTAATTTCTTATACTCATCCTTGTTTATATTAAACTTATCCTTATAATTCTCTATGAACCTTTTGATATGAATATACCTTCCTCCATTGTCATCCGATGGGAAGAATACCTCATCAGATTCCATCTCATTAAAATTATTGTTAACAAGGAAAACTATGTTGTACTCAAGTCCTTTTGAAGCATGCACTGTCATCATCTTAACGACGTTGTCTTCTTCGGAAACTTCGGAAGCCTCGGTCTCTTGTAATTCCTCCACTTTTGAAAGCAATCTTATTAGCTCGGAGAATGTCGACGCCTGTTGGTTAAATTCCGTAGCTTGGTCAAGCAATTTCTTAACGTTTTTCAATCTTTGGACACTGTTTGGAAATTTCGAAAGTTTAGCTAAGTAATAACTCTCGTTGATGAATCCTTTCAAAACCTCGGCTGGTCTTAAAAAGTATTTCAATTCATCGTACTTTTGCACAAGTTCGATCATTTCGGAAACGTACTCTGGCAAATCTTCTTTGCCAAGTTTTTTAGCTGATTGGAAGAATGATATTCTCTCACCGTTTTCCCTTAATTTTCTTGCGTTTAAAACTATTTTGTGCAATATTTTGAATTTGTCGAAAGATGGTGAGAAATCTGTTGATTCGACAAAAGGCGTAAGGAAAAATTCAACGAAGTTATAGTCATTGTTAGGATTTTGAATCACGGAAAGCGCGGAAATAACTGCTCTTATTTCAGGGCGTTTGTAAAATCCTCGCCCTTTTACAACATAAAGTGGGATATTGAATTTACCAAAAGTTTCTCTGTATATCGATTCAATACCCGCTAATTTGTAACTTAAGATAGCTATGTCTTTGTACTCCACTTTTCTTGTTACGTAATCATTCTTCTCTTTATCGAAAATAGTAATCTCCTTGCCAACTAAATTTTTAATAGCCATTGCAACCAAATTTGCCTCGTCTTCGGGAGAAACTTTTTCATCGAGGGATACTATACTTAAGTAGGAAACCCTACTTATACTCTCGTTGAGAAAATCAATCTGTGGAATAACTTCACTTTCTAACTTTTTAATATGTGCATTTGAGACATCTTCATCTAAGAACCAAAGTTTATCGTACAAGTCCCGATAGCGCAACCTAAAAGCTTCGTGCAGATAAAGTTTTGCTTCATCATCGGATATTTCAGATATCGGCTTATTAGAGTTAAAACCATTTAGATTAGAAAGCATATCGTAGATTTCATTCCTAAATATGGAATCCCTCGAAACTTTGTTAAAATAATCAACGAGAAATTCATGCGATCTGTAATTAGTTTGGAGCGAAAGTATCCTGTATTTATCAGGCGAAATCTTTGCCCTTTTCTCAAATTCATCCATTGTTTTTACAAAAACAGAAACATCAGCGCCCCTGAATCTGTATATCGACTGTTTCCTATCTCCGACATAGAATATGTAATTTTTGTCCGTGTGGATAAAATCAAATATCATGCGCTGAAGTTCATTTGTATCTTGAAACTCATCAACTATGATATATTTGAACCTCTCTTGATAATATTTTCTAACTTCTTCATTATTATTCAAAACTTCGATAGTCTTTTCCAGTACGCCTTTGAAATCGTATTCAAAGTTATCAATTGTCTCTGCTTCGTAAAGCTCTGAGGCAATTAAACTAATGAGCCTCAAAACTCTAAAAGAATTACCTGCTTTTTTCATCACATCCAGTAGTAGTTTACTAACGTTGGACTGTCTAAGCTCAAGCCTCCAGTTTGTAACTATATCCTCAACAAAACCTTTCACTCTCCAAACATCTCCAACTAATTCGAAAAGGTCGATGATGGAATCCTTTATTTCTTTCAATTCTTTTATATATCCTTCTATTCTTTTCCTTCTTTCGCTTGAAAGCATTGGGGAGAGCGGAATTTCCAAATCTTCGTACACCTTAAAAGCGATTTCCATAGCCTGCCGTGAGGCGCTATCGATGATTTTCAATTGTTTTAAATCGTTGATAATTGTAAAATTCGGGTCGACACCAGCGTAGATATTTTGCTCAATCAACACTCTTCTGCAAAAACTGTCGATTGTTGAGATAACCGCTCTGGACATATTGGAATAAACACGTTTCCAATAAGCCAAGTTACTGACTGATGAAGATGTAATCTTTTCTCTGACTTTATTCATTATCCTTTCTTTCATTTCGTTTGCGGCTTTGTTAGTAAACGTCACTGCCAAAATACCATCGACTATATCTGGATTATTCTCCTTTTCGTAGTATTCCAAAATCCCCATGTAATAGTTCGTCAAAGTGTAAGTTTTACCTGTCCCAGCAGATGCTGAGATGAAATAATTGCAATTTGGATTTTCTCTAACTATATCTGCAACGGACTTTCCAAGATTTTGCATAAAAGCCACCTCATCAATCCTATTTTATAACTTTTATAACCTTTATAGCGCGGATATAACGACTAATAATGGAAAATTCTCCACTTCTATCTCATATACGGCTTCTGGTCCTAAATCTTCAAATGCGACGACCTTCCAACTCTTTATCTTCTTACCAAGATACGCCGCGCAACCACTTGGGGTGACAAAGTAAATCATCTTGTACTTCTTTATGGTTTCAACTCCTTCAGGTGTACGCTCACCTTTCCCTATCGTCCCAATAACACCATGTCTGCCTAAAAATTCCAAAAATCTATCCATCCTCTTAGACGTCGTAGGACCTATTATTATATTCCCCTTCGAAAATGTAGGACCAGCGTAAAATACGAGAGCGTTTTTGAGCTCAACAGGCAGTGTTTTACCATTATCTTCCATTTCAACTAACCTTTTCTGCGCAGCATCGCGCATAACTATTAACTTACCAGTGTATTCAAACATTTCACCAACATTTAGTTTTTTGAGAGTCTCGGTAAGAATCTCATTCATTTTCAAACACCACTCTTCCACTTCTAAGTAAATAGCAATCAACTGAAATCGCAACGGGTAATGTTGCTATGTGTGTTGGGAAGCCGTACATTTTAACATTGTATATACCCTTACCATACCCAAGCCCCTGCACGCCAAATTTGATCTCATTCAATCTTTCCATAAGCTTCTCTTCAGCTTCTTGATACCTGATTACATTTTTTAGATACACTGACGCATCGTAATCAAATAAAGCAAGCTTTGATAACATAACTGCCTTATCAGAAGTCCCACCAACACCTACTCCTACCTTTATCGGGGGACATGCGTTTGGACCATTTTGCTTAATATGCTCAAAAATCTTCTGGGATATTGCTTCATAACTCTCCGAAGGGTTGAACATATAAAGAGCGGATAAATTCTCACTTCCTCCACCCTTAGCAATCGTCCAAATTTCAAGTTTGTTTTCTTCTATCTCAAATAAATGAACAACGCATGGTGTATTTGTTCTAGTATTGACTCTGGAAAAAAGTGGGTCACTGACGACACTCTTTCGAAAACCAAATCTTTCGTACACATCTTTAACCGCTTCATCGAGAATATATTCGATAGGTTTATCTAATAAAACATTGAAACCTTTAAATACAAAAAACTCCACCATGCCCGTATCCTGACACAGTGGAAGATATTCCTTCGAAGCTATCTCAAAATTCTCAATTATCTCCTTTTTAAATGGGCCTTCGTAATCTTTGAAAAACTCCTTTATCTCAGGTTTGATTTTTGTATTTATCTCGATGAGAACTTCCGAAATTTTTTCAAAAACAACATCGCTCTTGATTTTTACCATTTTATCCCCCCACTTATCTTATCATAAATACCTATCAATGCTCCTCGCCAATCCCTGGAACAGCTGAAGCAGCAGGCGCACTTGATATCTCAGGTGAGATAGTCACATTCTTAATCCATTTTTTAGACTTTATTCTAATGTATGCAATTACCGATTTGACAACTTCATCACTTAGAGTTAACGCATACACAACTGGAAGTGGCTGTTTCCAAATGAACGCTCCGATAAAGGCAAGAGGCACACCCAAACACCAGAGTGTGAATGTTTCAAGTAAGAACGCAAATTTGGCATCACCACCAGCGCGTAGCACTCCAACAATCGCTGCTCCATTGAATGCTTTCACCGGCGCACCGATAAGCATTACCCACATAGCGTAAGTCAATATCTTCTTAGTATTTTCTTCTATTTTGAAAGTTGGATAGAGAATATAGTAAACAACTATTACTATAACCGCTGAGAGTAACCCAATTACAAAATTCCACACTAAAATCTTTTTAGCAAACTGCTGTGCCTTTTCGTATTCCATCTGTCCTATGTACTTACCAATAATTACGGAAGCCGCTATAACGATACCGAATGTGAACGTCCAAACGTAATTTTCAAATGAAGAAAGTATATTTCTTGCCGCATAAGCTTGAGTACCCATCCTACCGAATATTATACCGTAAACGGTCATCCCAAGAGACCACGCTATCTCGTTCAACGTTGTCGGCGTTGCGAATTCTAAAAATTTACTTAGCATATTCCGAGATATTCCACTAAGAGAAAACGTGTACGGAAGTTTCAAAGTAGATGCCCTAAGAATTTGATAAAGTGGTATAACAAATCTTGAGACTATAAGAGAGATTGCGATACCAACAAGTCCAAGTTTTGGCAAACCGAAAAGTCCTTTAACAAAACCATACGCTAAAAATATCTGAATAATGGTACCGTAAACATACGACATCATTGGGATTGTAGCTCTTTCTATCGACCTGAGGAGTGTCCTGAAAGATATTTCCAGAGCAAGTCCGAAATAAGAAATAGAAATTAATCTTAGATAAAGTATTCCTCTATCAATCACCCGCGTATCATTGGAAAACATTTTTATAAACACCTTTGGGAAGAAGAAAGTCAATACGAAAAAAGCGAGTGAAATCAGTAATGAAAAGTATATCATCAAACTCATTATCTTTTTGATGTTTTCCGTATCTTTCTTTCCCCAATACTGCGCAAGAAAAATCGCTCCGCCGGTATTTAGACCAAATAAGAACAATATAACCAAGAAGCTGCCTTGGTTAGCTACGCCATTTATCGCAACCTCAACTTCACCAAGTTGAGAGAGCAAAATGGTCAAAATAAAAGTTCCCGTATTAGCGATAATATTTTCCAACGACACCGGAATTGCTATTTTCAATATATTTTTGAGCAAGTTTATCAACCTCCGATATTTTGAAATATAAAAAATAAAGTTTGGAAAACGAAATATTACATTTAAATTCTATCATAACAGGTGTATAATTAAAAGTGGAAAACAAAGTAGAAAAAATTCAGGACGCGAAAATGTGAAAGGGTGGTCTAACATGTTAAATTATAATTTAAAAAGGCATCATTGGGCACTTATAACTGGTGCTTCTTCTGGTATTGGAAAGGAATTCGCTTTTCAAATCGCGGAGAAAGGTTTAAACGTTATAATCTTAGGAAGGAACGCTGAGCAACTGAGTAAAGTAGCTGATGAAATTCACAACGCAACAAATTCCAGTGTTGTTATTATCCAAGCAGACCTCGTTAAAGAGTTGGATAGTGTGCTTGAAAACCTTTCAAGATTCGATGTCGACCTTCTTGTGAACAACGCTGGTATAGGTCTGTACGGTGATTTCATACAACATAGCTGGGAAGAATACGAAAATATGATGAAATTGAACATGGAAGTACTAACAAAACTTTCTCATCATTACGCAAAAAAATTCGTGAAAAAAGGTTTTGGAGGAATAATTAACGTAGCTTCCGTTGCTGGTTTCATGCCTATTCCACATTTTGCGGTTTACGGTGCAACGAAAGCTTACGTTTACAGCTTCTCAATGAGCCTTTGGGCGGAACTAAAAGATAAAGGTATACACGTACTTTGCGTCGCGCCTGGAAAGACGGAAACAAAATTTTTCGAAAGGGCAAAAATGGATCCCGGTAAACAATTAATGAAACCGAGCGAAGTTGTTAGAGGAGCTCTAAATGCTTACGAAAAAGGTTCTCCATTGTATATACCCGGTGTATCAAATAAACTAATTTACCACTTTGTTAGACGATTCTTTAGTGATAAATTCGTTGCAAAGATGCTTGTTAAATACTTTTAATTATAGCTAAAATATAAACTTTCAAGGTAGGTTATATTTTCCATGGTTATATCAAACAAAGACATAAAGACAATTTATTTTTGCCCAAAAAAAGCGAAGTTAGATATACAAAATGAAAATAGGCAATTATCCGATTTTCTCTTCACCACGGAGGTGTTCGGTTGTTACCTTGGAGTACAAGTTGACGAGGTATTATCGGATAATCCACTAATAGTAAAGATACTCAAATCGGGCAAGAAGATATCTGAATACCACATGCTTGAAGGTGCTTTCATCGCGTATGTTGCTGAAAGTAATGATATAGATTTGCGCGAGATTATATTTGAGAGTACCTATTACAGCGTATCAATTACACGAACAAATTGGAGACATTACATAACTAAACTACTTTCTTTACTTTCGTATTTTTGCGAAGAGTCAGAATTCAAAATCTCAAAAACACACCTTTGCAGGCTTTGTAAATATTCAGGACAGTGTTTCCATGAAACAGTGAACCTTGAGAGTCTTACTTTTATCCAAGGTATAAAAGGTAAAACTCTTGAAAAACTCAACTCCATGGGAATAACATCACTTCGTGACATAATTTCTATGTACGAAAAGCTAAAGAAAGAATTTGGAGAAGAAAAAGCACAAAGACTCTATTATCACGCAAATAGCATCATCGAAAATAAACCTGTATTATTCAAAAAAGTTGATAAATTGTCTGATGGTATATATTTAGACATAGAAAGTTACACTCCATTTGATTTCGACTATCTATTTGGTGTTCTTGAAAATGGTAGGTACATTCCATTTTTGGCAACGGATCCATCCAAAGAAAGGTATACGTTTGAAAATATTGTAAAATATTTAGAAAAAAGACAACAACCCATATATCACTTCCACAACTATGAAATAATGCGATTTAAAAAACTTTCGAAAAAATACGGCGTAAATTTATCTAAAGAACTTCTCTCAAGATTCGTTGACGTGTACAAAATATACGCTGGTCACGTAGCGCTTCCCATACCATCTTACTCACTTAAAAGCATAGCCAGATTCTTCGGTTTCAATTGGCGAACAGATATAAACGGTTTATCTGTGATTAATTACTATAGAGAATACCTTGCCACAAATAACAAAAGTATTCTCAAAGAAATTTTAAAATACAACGAAGACGATGTAAGAGCTACAGAATTCATTGTGAAAAAACTTAACGAGTTGAGTGAAATAAATGAAAATGGGGGTAATTAATGTGAACGATTTATTGTTAAGACAAAACGAAAAAAAGATTTTTTTCGAAACTGAAGATGGCAAGATAAAAATAATTCATGATGATTTTATAACAACGAATTTAATAGAAGAAAACTCCATCGATTTAATAATCACATCTCCACCTTACAATGTTAATATACATTACAATTCCTTCAGTGACGATATACCTTACGAAAAGTACACTGAATTTACAGAAAAGTGGTTAAAAAAGGCGTATTCACTGGTAAAACCCGACGGAAGAATGTGCCTTAATATTCCATTAGACAAAAGTAAAGGAAGAGAAGAGGCCGGTTTTCAAAGCGTTTACGCCGACATTGTAAATATCGCAAAAAAAGTAGGTTGGAAATACTTTTCAACGATAATATGGAACGAGGGGAACATATCACGAAGAACCGCTTGGGGTTCCTGGTTAAGCGCAAGAGCACCTTACGTTATAGCTCCTGTTGAAACGATAGTGATTTTGTACAAAGAAAAGTGGCGAAAAATAAAAGAAGGAGAGTCTGATATAACCAGAGAAGAATTCATGGAATGGACCAACGGTTTATGGACTTTCTCAGGTGAAAGCAAGAAAAAAGTGGGGCATCCAGCACCATTCCCTATTGAACTTCCGAAAAGATGTATAAAGCTTTTCAGTTACACTAATGACACTATCTTGGATCCATTCTTGGGAAGTGGTAGTACTCTCATAGCTTGCGCATTACTTAATAGAAAGGGTATAGGTGTAGAAATTGATGAAAATTACTGTAAACTTGCCACTAACAGATTAAAAAAAGAGGCGCATATAGACCAAAGAAAATTATTTGAAGGTGATTAGTATGATTAAAAATCGAGGATTCAAATGTAGAAAAAATATTTGGGAATTTATTAAACAAAAATACAACGATATAGTTGAAAGTCGATATGGCGGAAGTTTCTTGGATGCTCTCAAAAATTTTGAAGAAATATCAGAAAATCATATAAGAAATGGTATTAAAAAGTTTTACGAAGATGAAAGAAGCAGAAACCAAGCCTGGAGAAGTTGCAAGGGAGCACTATATGAATATGCTGTATTTAAATACATTGAAAATATAATTGAAAAGAACGAAAATTTAAAGGGTAAAATCGAAGTTAAAATGGGTGACGAAGTTATAGAAAACTATAAAAAACAAATAGCGATAGAAAATTGGTCTGATATTATTCCAGACGTTGATATTTTGTTAGTTGATAAGAAGGAAAATTCGGTAATAGCAATTCTCTCTTGTAAAACTAGTCTGAGAGAAAGACTAACCGAAACAGCATTTTGGAAAAGAGAACTTGAAGCGAAAGGTAAAGTTGGAAAAATTAAACTGTTTTTTATAACGACAGATAAAGATGAAGAGCTAAAAATAGAAACCAATCGCTATATAATTTTGCACATTATCGATTATACTTTTGTAACAAGTACTGAAAAATTTGAGCAATTAATAAAATTTTACAAAGAAAAATATGGAAAGAGAGAAGATTTTGATCAGCTTATACAAAAGATTAAACCAATCGGTGAAATGGAAAAACTATTACAATCTTTTTTGCTTCAAATAACCTAAAATTTAAAAGTGGGTATCAAATCTTGATACCCACTAAATTTATTATAAATTTATTATATGTAATTAAAAACTAACATCATAAATACTTCAATACTTCATCAATTGCCTCAACAACAGGGCTGTGTCCAACATCTTTTAAGACTACAAGTGTTCCTTTTGGGAAAGCATTAGCTGTGAATTCCATCTGCTCGCGCGTTAGTAAAACGTCTTTGTCACCGTACATAACTACAACGGGAATATTTACATTTTTCACTACGTCGGTGAAGTTATAGGAAGATAAGGCCCTTGCGTTGCCTTCGAAAGCTTCTTTTGCCATTCTCAACGCGTCTGCTGTTATTTTATCAAAGAATCTCTCATCATCGTAAGTTGGCGCATTGAACATCAAAGCTTTCTTTATCATACCAGGATTGTAACTGTACAATCTAACTACCTTGTACCCTTCTTCCGGCATGTACATACCATTCACTGGCGCTGGGTCAACAAGAATAAGTTTTTTAATCTTATCCGAATTCTTTATGGAATAAGCCATCGCGACAGCTCCACCAAGCGAATGACCAAGTAAAATAAAATCTTTCAAACCAAATTTATCGACAAATGCCTCTAACGCCTTTGCGTAATTTTCTATAGTTATATCACCCTTAAGTTTATCGGAAAAACCAAAATTCGGTAAATCAAGCGCATAGGCGGTGTATTCTTTTGGAAGTTTACTCAAAAGAGGCTCAAAAAACCTTGCAGAAGCGAAATTACCGTGTACGAGCACCACTGGGATTTGACCATTGCCTCTCTTTACGTAATGAATCCTTCCTTGCGATGTTTCAGCAAATTTTCCATACGGTCTCTTAGAACGCATGAAGAACGGTAAAACTCTATTCAAATAAGCTGTTCTGAACCTTTTCAGATAATAACTCACGCCAAATGGCATAAACAAAACCACAAAGATTAGAATTATACCGAATATTATCGACATAGACAAATGCGTACGACTGAATAGGAACGGCAAAGCAACGTATATTATCGAACCATAATATGGTCCATCCAAAGAAGCCATACCTCCGATAACAGATATCGCAAGTAAATCAAGAGAACGGGCGATACCAAAATCACTTGGTGCAATATACCCGATAACATGCGCATAAAGAGCACCTGCTATACCAGCGAACATCGAACCAATCGCAAACGCCAACACCTTGTACCTTGCAACATTTATACCAACAACAGATGCCGCAATCTCATTCTCCCTTATAGCCATCCAGCCTCGACCTGTTTTGGAATTGATTAGCCTATCGGAAATTACGTAAGTTATAAATACAAAAGCAAGAACAAGTAGATATTTTTCAACATCCGAATTCCAAATATGTGGGAACGGAATCCCTCTTATTCCCGCATGCCCACCTGTCACGTGTTCAAGTGTGCTGAAAAGTTGCTCAATAGCAACGACAAACCCCATAGTAGCTATGGCAAGGTAAAAACCAGAAAGCCTAAGTGCTGGAAATCCGATCAAAAGTCCCAAGAAAAACGCAACTAAACCACCTAAGATAATACCAAATATAATTGGAACATTGTAATGCATAACCAAAAGTGTAGAAGTGTAAGCTCCGATGCTCATAAACGCCGCGTGACCTATCGATATCTGCCCTGAGTACCCCATTATTATATTCAACCCTAAGGAGGCAATTGAGAAAATCCCAACGAGACTTAAAATAGTTATTATGAACGAACTCTTTAAAAGTATGAATGGTATGAACGCTAGTATTATCCAAATCATCACGCTCGCCTCCTTATGTTTCTACCAAACAAACCCTTCGGGAAAAACACAAGAACGATTATTATTATCGCAAGTGATATCGTTGCCTTGAAACCCTCAGAGATGTAGTTTCCAACAAGCTTTTCAATAACACCAAGTATCAACCCTCCAAATACTGCTCCTGTGAACGTCTCAAATCCTCCTAATACAGCAGCCGTGAATCCTTGAATTTGGTAGAAAGTCAACATCGTAGGTGAAACAAAGACCTTCGGAGCAGCTATAATCCCAACTAGCGCTGCCATAGAAACACCGAATGCCCAAGAGAAAGACAAAATCTTACCAACGTTTATTCCCATATATCCAGCAATTTCCTCGTTTTCGGAAACAGCCCTTACCGCAATGCCAAATTTTGTGAATTTCATAAACAGAGCGATTAATATTGAGATAACAGCAAGTGTAGTAAACACTAAAACATCTTGTCTTCTAAGTACGATAATCCCGAAATCTCCTTTGAAGATATACGGCGTACCAGTAACAAGTTCGGAAAGAGATTTGTACTCAGTTCCCCAAATCTGCACCGCTAAACCTTCCAAAATCATCAAAAGACCAAACGTAACGATAAGCATTGAACCGTGCGATAGATGTCGTATAGGTCTCAAACCAAAGCGCTCGACAAAAATACCCATAAATGCCGCGAATATTATTCCCATAATGATTGAAACGTACAGATTCAGACCCAAAGTACTTGTCAACCACCAGATGATATATGTTGCGAACATACCCATATTGCCGTACGCAAAGTTCATAACTCCACTGACTTTGTACATCATAACGAGTCCAATAGCCACAAGTGAATACATAGCACCTGTTGAAAGACCTAAAATCATTTGATTTATCATTTTTTAACACCCCCGAGGTACTTTTCTCTTACAAGGTCACTACCAAGTAATTGTTTTGCATCGCCTTCAAGAGCCACTCTTCCATTTTCAAGCACGTAACCGTAATGAGATATACTAAGCGCGACGGATGTATTCTGTTCAACTAAAACAACCGTTATACCTCGTGAGTTAATTAATTTTACAACATCAACTATCTTGTCGATAATTATCGGTGCAAGACCAAGCGAAGGCTCATCTAAAAGAAGATAGCGAGGATTAGCCATCAAAGCTCTTGCGATTGCAAGCATCTGCTGTTCACCACCGGAGAGTGTACCAGCAATTTGGTTTAATCTATCTTTCAAAAATGGAAACACATCGAAAACAAAATCTAAATCCGGCTTCTTATTCAAATAAGCTCCTGCCAAGAGATTTTCCTTTACAGTTAAAGAATAAAAAATACCCCTACCTTCTGGGCATAACACGATACCTTTCCTAACTCTCTCATGGACAGGCAGATGATTAATAGATTCATCTCCGAGCAGCACCGTACCAGATGACTTAACAGCTCCAATAATTGCCTTAAGCGTTGAAGTCTTACCAGCACCGTTTGCCCCTACTATCGCCGTTATCTTCCCAGCTTCAATTGTCAAATTAACGCCTTTTACCGCATGGACTGGACCGTAAAAAACATTCAATCCCTTGACTTGTATATCCAATGCGTTATCTAATGTTTTACTCATTTTCTTTCACCTCTTTCGCACTACTACCGAGGTATGCCTTTACAACTTCCTCGTTGTTAACAATCTCCGCTGGGGTTCCTTCAGCTATCTTCTTTCCGAAATTTAAAACGGTAATCCTATCTGATATATCCATAACCATACGCATATCGTGTTCAACCAAAAGAACGGTTACACCTTCACTCTTCACACGAAGTATCTTTTCTTTAAAAATATCTGATTCCTTCTCCGTGAGCCCAGCAGCTGGCTCATCGAGAAGGAGTATTTTTGGCTCACTCATAAGGGCTCTTCCCACATCGATTAACTTTTGATAACCATAAGGAAGAGTACCCGCATACAATCCAAGAATTCCTTTTATACCTAAAATATCTGCAACTTCAATCGCTTTAAGCAGGGCTTTTCTCTCAGTTTTTAAATAATTATTCGTTGAGAATATCTCATCAAAATGATTGTATTGTGCATGCGAATGATAACCGAGAATCAAATTTTGCAAAACAGTTAAGTATTTAAAGATGATAACATTTTGGAAACTCCTTCCAAGTCCATAATTCACCCTCTTGTAAACAGGTACCTTAGTTATATCTTTCCCATCAACGATAACCCTTCCCTCATGTTTAACAAGTCCGGAAATAACATTAAAGACGGTCGTCTTTCCAGCACCGTTGGGACCTATAAGTGAGTGTATAGTTTTTTCTTGAACATGCATATTAAGATTATCAACGGCAACTAGCCCCGAAAATCGAACAGTTATATTCTCAAGTTTCAGCATCTCATCACACTCCTCACATTAATAAATTGACACATTGACGAGTTAGAAAAATTAAAGAGCGGTTGACGACTTACACCGCCAACCGCCAATTCATCTTTAACTTTTATGGCCTTATTAAATCTGTTAGTGGAACAAACTGTTTGTTTTTAACAACCATGAGGTACATCGATGACTTACCGCGTCTTAGATTTGGTCCCCATGTTATATCCTTTGCAAGAATTCCATTCCAATTCTTGAAACTCTCAAGTGCTTTTACAAGTCCTTCTCTTGTAAGATTCTTACCAGCTCTGACAAGTCCTTCTGTAAATACCTCAGCTGCTATAAAACCAGCAACAGCGTATGAAGATGGAATTTGCTTTGGATAAGTAATTTGGAATATGGAAATAGCCCTCTGATAATCCCTAACGAAATCAGGTCTATCTGGTGTTGCGAGTGGGACCCATCCTGTGAAGATAACACCTTCAGCGTAATTTCCAGCAAGGCTAATGAATGATGGATCAGCATTAGGATAAATCGTTATAATCTTACTGTTAAGACCGTAATCTCTTATTGTCTTAATCCATCTGATTGTATCAGTTATAAGTCCGTAGATAATTACAACATCTGGATTCTTCTCGACTAATTTTACAACTAAACCACTGTAATCTGTATCCGCCGGGTTGTAGGAAATTTCCACAACTGGTGACATTTTGTAATCACTGAGTTTACCTTTAAATGCAGTGTATCCTTCTAAACCAATATCGTTGTTCATGTAAACAATAGCTGGTGATTTGAACTTAGCAATTTCTCCGACGTACTTTGCGATGAGTGTACCTTCAAGTGTGTAGTCTGGTTGCACACCGAATATATATCTTTTTGGAGGAACAACAAGCTTTGATGTACCCGCACCTTGGTAAACGAACGGTACTTTGTTTTGTTCAAGATAATCCATAACGGCAAGACAACCATAGGTACCGAGCCCACCAACTATGGCAAAAACCTTATCTTGCTCAACAAGTCTTTTTACTTCAACAACTGTCTTCGCGGGATTAAGCTGATCATCAGCGACTATGAGTTCAATCTTTCTTCCGTAAACTCCGCCACGGTTGTTAACCCAATTGAAGTAAGCTTTCATACCTTTTGTCATTTCTTGACCGATAACTGCATAAGGACCTGATAATGCTTGAAATGTTCCAATAACCACCTTATCGTTGTAAACTCCAACCTCTGCAAATATACTCACAAACAAACCTAAGAACAACAAAACACTCAGTAACTTTCTCATAACGACACCTCCTTTAAAATGGTGAAAAATTCAAACAATAACAGTAATACTAGATTAACCCAATTTCCTTTGCCTGCTTTGTTAACTCTTCACGAAAATCAGGGTGAGCTATTGATATCAAAGCCTGAACACGCTTTCGTGTTGGAAGACCTCTCAATCTAACAGCACCCCACTCTGTAACGATGTAATCCAATTCCTGTCTTGGAACGGTAATCGGCGAACCAGCTGGTAACATTGGAACTATCGTTGAGACCGTTCCATCTTTTGCAGTTGAGCGCATAGCGATTATCCCTTTACCACCTTTACTCTTCACAGCACCTCTGTGTGTGTCAAGCTGCCCACCTGTACCACTGTAATGTCTTGTGCCAATCGCTTCCGAGCACACGTTACCAGTCAAATCAACCATCAAAGCTGTATTAATACTTACCATCTTCTCATTTTGAGCTATAACGTACGGATCGTTGACATACCTTCCCCTCAAAAACAAAACCGCGGGATTTTCATCAAGAAATTCATACATCTTCTTCGAACCGTACGCGAACGTACAGACAAACTTTCCATTCCATAAGGTTTTTCTTTTGTTAGTTATTGCACCAACCTCAAAGAGCTCAATCATACTCTCTGTAAACATCTCCGTGTGTACCCCGAGGTCTTTTTTGTCCTTTAAAAACTTCGCAACAGCGTTTGGAATACCACCGATACCCAGTTGAATAGTTGATCCATCATCTATAAGTTCGACGATATTCTCCGCAATCTTCCTCTCAACGTCCATAGGTTCAAGCAATTCCGCCTGAGGTAATTCGTAATCTACCTCTATTATGTAATCCACATCCGATATATGAACTTGTGTATCCCCATGTGTTCGAGGAGCGTTCGGATTTACCTCCAAAACAACCATATCCGCGTGTTCAAGCACATCTTTTTCGTAAACCACACTCGCAGAGAGCGTTAAAAAACCTTTCGAATCCATAGGTGATGCCACACCGACAAAAACATTTATTTTCGTTGTTTCGATGAGATTTGTCGCCGATTGGTGGAGATTGTTTGGAACGTAATACGTATTCTTTGAAAGATTCCTGTTGTACGGACCAAAAAACCAAGAGTAATTGTAAAACTTATCGAAATACTCTGGCTTACTGCAGTAATCGTAAGGTTCGGTATTCAAACACGTAAAAACCTCTAAACCTTTAGCTTTTGTGCGGTGCAAATTCCTTTGAAAAACCTTCGGTTCCATAGGAGTCATACCCACGACTATAGTCCAATCATCCTCAAGCTTTGAGAGTACGTAATCTACATCGACAACTTTTTCTTTGTACATCTTATCAAAATCCATAGGAAGTCCCATCATTTCACCCCTAATCCTCTACATATGTACTCGTAGAGATCCTTCAAGAAAAACTCTAAAACCTCTCTCTTTTCCCCCTTCATCTGACCAGCCAACAAATACCTTTCTCCTATGTAATGACCAAAACTCATAAGCATAATGGCAAGGTAATTGATTTCTTCTTCATGGGCGTATTTGCCTTTTAAAACTAAATTTCCACTTTCGACAGATTTTCTCAAAGCATTTACGTAAGGTCTATAAATAGACAAATAATACTCTTTCGCTATATCCCTATCTATAGTCTGACTCTCCCTCACTATCCTGTACATGTTTGAATGCATTTTAAAAAATTGAACAAATGCGTACAATCCGGCTATTTCTTGGACCAACCTATTACACTTTTGACATCTTTCAACCGCAAGTTTGACGTTGTACCTTAGACCTTTATTTATCCAACGCACAAGTTCATGCAACAACTCCAGTTTATTCTTAAAATACAAATAAAACGTGCCGACCGCTATTCCTGAAGCTTTAGCTATATCGTAAACCTGCGTTTTTTCATACCCATAAGTGCCAAATAGAGTTTCCGCGTTGGCAAGTATATGTTCTCTTTTCTCATCGATTTCAATAACGTGCTTTTTCGGTTGAAATGCGAATACTTCCGGAATCAAAACATCGGGGCACTCTGGGACAATACCGCTCACCAACAAATCAACGAAATGCTCACCAACTATCTCAGTCTCAATTAAATCTGAGAATCCAACCACAAACTTTAGAGGAGACCAAAAGTAAAAATACCCCACATCCGTTAAATCAAATTTTTCAGATATGTTTCTAAAGATACCATCGTACTCATTCCTAATCCATTCAAAAAGATATTCATTTAAATGGACAATCTTGAAAAGCTTCTGATTCTTTTTAGCGTATTCTAAATAATTGAGAGCAGATTCTTTTAAATTGGAGGCTTTCAAATTATCATTTAAATCTTCAAAAAACTCCTCCAATATCTCCCTAAAAAGCTCGTCTTTGTTTATGTAATACTGATAAAATGCGCCCGTGCTCATTTTCGCATGTTTTGTAATTTGCGAAATAGAAACATCTGAGAAATTCGATTTACTAAATAAATCGATAGCGGCGGTTTTTATTTTGTTTTTTGATTCAATTCCATCAACTCTTCGTGGAATACGTTTTTGATTACCTCTCTTACCTGAATTCATGCCACCACACCTTTTTTAAATTTAAAAATCACATCCTAAATGCAGCAGCGACTTGCTGGAATCCAACGCCAGACGTTAAGAAGATAACAAACTTACCTTTCAAATCTTTCAATTTACCTTCATCGAAAGCATCATCGTAAGCCATATATACGCATGCAGAACCTGTATAGCCATACTTATGCATAATAAGATGGGCCTTTTCCTTTGGTAATTCTAGTATTTCCATAACTTTTTCTATTGTCTTCTTCCTAACTTGCGTAAAGAAAATCATTCCAATTTCATCTTTTAAAATTCCGTATTTTTCCAATAGTTTATTTATAAGCATTGGCCATCCTTCTTCGTTAACTGTTGCTGGGTATGCCGCTCTCAAATCTAACTTATGTAATCCCCTTTCAAAACCTTGCAAGTTCATTGTTCCAGCGCCCATGTATATACCCCAATTCTGCCACCAACTTCCATCTGCTCGTGCCACACTGCCGATGAAACCGGGCTCATCCGATGCCGTCAAAAGCAGAGCCCCAGCACCATCACTGAAAAGAGCTTCCCAAGAATACTTCCAACTGAGAAACTTCGTCATTGCGTAAGTACCAATCACAAGGACGTTTTTGTAATCTCCCATAGCTATATATCGAGCTGCTATATCGAGCATAAGAGCGCCATTGGCACACGAAGCGTTGACATTAAACGCAAGAGGTTCCGCCTTGTGCGCACCGATAAGATATTGTACCCTTGGTGCGTCTGGTGGAGATACAGATTCTGGAGTATCCGTACCAACGATAATCAAGTCAATCTCTTCTGGGCTCATACCAACCCTTTGCAAAGCCTTTTTCGCAGCCTCGGCTGCCATATACGTTGGTGTCTCCCAATCCTCGGAAACGTGCCTATGATTAATACCAATAACATCAGAAAAATAAGGATCAATCGTAAACATCGTAAGCTTCTCAAATTCAGAGTTGCTCATAATCTTCTGTGGAACATACATACCCGATGAAATAATCTTTGCATACCTCATAGCAAAAAATTCCTCCCTTCAAATTTCATTCGAAACTCTTTGAAATAATAGAACAAAAATAATAAATATGAATCACCTTTCAGATTATAACATAGTTATCTAAATAAAAAATCCGTTTAAAATAGCCAAATTCATAATTTATGTAGATTTATAGCAACATAAAGAAAAAATGCTTCATTTTTCGGAAAATTTTATGCACAATTACATTAAACCTAAAAAATGAAAAATGAAAAAGCCCCACTTTTCTTTCTGATTTTTCATTTCAGTGGGGCTTTTTTATTTTTTTCAGACTTAGATAATTAAACTATATCCCGAGGTACTTTTTTATATTACTTTCCTTGTCTATAACCGGCACAATCTCTCCGTTTTGTGCTGTCATGATGATAACCATGCCAGGGCCATGACCCGTTTTGAAACAATCGGAATGCACAACAACACCTATCGAAATCGAACCACTTTTGTATCCACCCGCACCGTATCCATTATAATGGTCAGTGATTGCAACCAAATCACCTATTCTAACTTCATCTAAACCCACTCTTTTTACCTCTGCTTCATCTAAGGTGTTCATATCGTAATCTGTCGCAGCCGGATTACCAGCACCTATTCCAGAACCAGTTAAATAAGCAGGGACGATTGCTGTCACAGGTACGTGGATTTTTCCATCTTTTTCTTGAATTGGTATCTTCTCAAAAAGTTCAGGGTCTATATTGAACATTTTGACGTTTGGATAATCAACGAGTTCCAATCCCTGTCCCCACGCTTTTATCTGAATTTTATCACCAATAGTCAATTTTTCCTTATCTGGTACCCAAACGAGCACATGATCAATTCCACCATGCTTACCGATGACGTAACCTTTCATTCCTTTTCCATCACCAGAAACCACCACAGCTTCGTTACCTATACAAGCTAAGGCCATACACGTTGGATTCAAATCTTTGTTGGAATTTTTGGTACTCACATCAGGTTCAACGTGGTCACCGTGCATCTTAAACGCATTATCACCTAAACCAAAATTGTACGTAATACCACCAACTCCCGGAAAATAATACGAATTCCCATTACCATCCACAACTGGCATTCTCACAACTGGGTGCGCAACTTCCACTAATATGGAGAGCTTCACTACTTTTTCTTTGTTCGTGCGCATTTTAAAACCTCCTCTGAATTTAAAAGAATTTAGAAACAACTTACCATTTTTCTCGATGAATTTTCTTCATCTCTACTTCATCTAAAGAATGAAGCTGTTTTTCTTCGTTTGGATACCCAATACCAATCACACACAATACTCTGTAGCCTTCTGGTATATTCAATATTTCCTTGACTTCACCTTCCACAGATAGGTTATTGTGGTATCTATCGTGTGCGTGACCCCAGCAGCTACCCAAGCCAAAGTTTACAGCTAAAAGCTGGATGTACGTTGCAACAATTGAAGCATCTGACATCCAAGTACTACTATCTTCCATTGCGGTAACAACTATACAAGCTGGTGCCGTATTCAAAAATGAAAATGCACCTTCACGTGCTTTCATAATCTTTTTGATAGTGTCTTTATCTCGTACAATTACCAACTCAACGGGTTTTGAATTTCTCCCACTCGGTGCCAAAAGTGCGTATCTTGCGATATTTTCAAGCACTTCATCAGAAACAGGCATATCTTTAAATAACCTTATACTTCTACGTTTTTGAATTATTTCGAGTATATCCATGCCAACTCCCCCTTACTTATAATATTGCTTATTATTCTGATAACTAAAAAGTACGAAGAGCTAACTATTTAAATTATAGCATAAAAAAACATAAATCCAAAATTCTAATTTTGATATTGAACGAAAAAATAAAATAAATTGTCAAATTAAATGATATAATTAAAAATTAATCAAATAATTACCTAAATAGACAATTACTATCTAATTTTCCAAAAATTGGTGGAATATAAACCACCGTAAAAACTGTGAACATTTAGAAGGAGGAAAAGTATATGGCAGAATCCAAGAAAGTACTTTATGTTATTTCGGCTGTACTTTTGTTGTCATTTTCCTTGGGATTTGCATTCGAGTTCGGTGGTGGCGGTCCAATGGTACTTTATTTCCCAGGTGGATCGTTACTTAGTCTAAAATACATCAACGTACCTATCCTGGATTTTAGTGACTTCCAGTCCGGCGTATTTGCGATAGGTGGATACGGTTATGGCGGGCTTCCTGGAAAAATGAGCAGTGGTGGATATGGCTTTGCTGGTGAAAGTGAGATAACAAAAGATGGCGCAAAGTATAAGCTTGAGATTTCTGGTGGATACGGTGGAGGGTACAGCAATATTTCATTTGGTCCTATTGGTTTGATAGCGGGATTGGGATTTGGAAGTTTTGACATAGCACTTAGTAGAAAAGTAAACGAGGATAACACTAGCTTAACAGATCTAAAAAATGGAACTCTCGAAGGATACATCGGTGCTAATATAAGTTACTTATCAATTAGCGGAAGCTTGGCATTAGCGCTTAAAATTAGCAATTTTGCAGAATTACAAGCAGGCGCGATGGTATTCGCAGGGTATTCTATCGACGGATGGCAAGTAAATGGAAAACAACTAACAGGGATAAATCAGGATGGTTACAAATTCTTGCTCAATTACGCGCTGTATGGTGGTATAGGTTTTGGATTTTGATATAGTTTTTGAGACAATTTAAGACAAAAATAAAAAACTGCCACTTGAATTTTAAGTGGCAGTTTTCATTTTTATTCTTATTTCTTTACAATCAATACGGCATACCTGACAAAATATTAAGCATATGTGGTGAATTACCCAAACCTATATAAACTATCCCTTGGAAATCAGGCGCTGGCAAACCATACAAATCCATCAATTGAACAAACACACCAGCATTTGGATATAATTTCATACCCGCAAGATAAGTTTCGGCAAAGAACTGCGTGTAAATACCATGGATACCTGCTGGATTTGCAAACCCTATTGTTAGACCTGAGTTTCTAAAGAGTACATTGCCTCCAAACAATTCCGCTGAATCTTTGAAAAGTGTAAATGCCAAGGACGTATCATAATAAATATTCTCTGGCTGAGATAAATTCCATTGCAAGAGTCCCAAAAAGCTTGTATCTGTGTTAAGGGCAAATACGACTGAATGTTCAAAGTAAACACTGTCTATGTCAAAAAGTTTTGTATAATCATCGTTGCTTAAAATAACCCAATTCCTAAATTGCACAGGTCTTGAGAAAATATAGGTTGGCATATATAATCCAAAACTCAGTGTATTCAATTTTATCGACGGCGCAGAGATGCCACTAATTAAACTAAATACACTATCTAAATTGTAATCTTTGCTTGACCTAGAATTTATACCCAGTAAAGCGTAAACACTCGTTTTTGGTGATAAGTCAAATGAACCAAGCAATAGTTCAGCTGAGATACCGTAATCGTTAGATGGATAAATGTAACTTGCCGATATACCATAATAATCCCCCATCTTAAGAAAACCAACAAACTGTCTGTAACCTAAAATTTGGAAATCAAGGCTTTCAGGGTCATTCTGGGCGATGTCCAATATAGGTGTTAGAACAAAAGCAGTATCGTTTTCTATATTAGTAAATGTGAAAATCATATACAGCGTGTAAATAAGACTGCTATCTTCAAGTTGCGTATAAGAATACATTGGAGCCCAGGTGACCGGTTTGAGAAATTCATTGATTCTAAACGCTAATTCATCACCATCAACGTACTTATGCTGAGCTATATTAACTTTTGAGGACGGATTTTCGTTTGGTAGTTCTGATAGCTCTTGCAATTGTATCTCTTTTTTGTATACTCCGTTACCTCCGGTATTACCGTACGGGGTGTAACTCACATAGTAAAGCTCGTTGTTGTGAATTGTGAAGTCAGAAAGAAGAGTTTTCTCTGCAAGTTTGTAAAATTTACCATTTTCAATATCATAGTAATACGGAATTATGTAATTTCCCTCAATCCTTGAGAAAAGCACCTTATTATCCTGAAGCTTTACGTAAGGACCTTTCATGTTTCTATCCTTAATCTTAGCTACTTCTTTGTATTTCCTATCGAGAATTATAATATTATTATCCAAAGTCAACAACGCAATGTACTTTTCTGAAACATCCATATTCTTTATGTAACCATAGTAAGTATATTCAAACAAATTATCGTTTAAAGACTTAACCTTCGATTTTAAAGATACTGGATCGTACAAACTTATGTAAACTTCGCCTTTACTAACACCAAAAGACGTTATATATCCTGAAGCGATAACTTTATTTTGATTTACAAGCCAGAGTTTTTTCTCAACTTTATCTAAAAATTGCGAAGGTTGAAGTGCGTAGATGTTATTTCCATCGATTTTAACCTCATCTGCGTTCAACGAGATATCCCTTGTCTGTTTAAACTTTGTGTCATCTATGAAAACTAAACCACTCTCAATAGTTCCAACGTAAGAAGAAACAGGACCAGAGGTCTGTCTTAAAAGTGCGAGTTCTTTCCATGCTGAATCAACTCTTAGTATCAACGAGTTTCTGAGATTGTAAACCAACTTTCCTTGGATGTAATCTAATTTTGTAAGTGACATAATCCAATCTGTGTAAAGCTCGTCAAACTTCTTACCAAATACCGATTCGTACGGATCTTGAGTCGTTTGAGTTGCTCCAATGGTTAAGAAAGGTATATTAGTTTGGGATGTTACATTCAAAAACTTCTTCACACTATCGATTCCATAAGTATCGGCAAGATATTTATAAAACCCAGCTGTGAAATTGTAATACAACAATCCACCACGGTAATCATCTAAAGGCATTGTTTCTTTATATGAAAACGATGGGAAATTTGGTAAAGAGTAATAATACAATCCCGATGAAAAGAACGGATTATTTAATCTTCCGGATGAAAGAGAGAAAGAACTCTCGGAAAAAACGGTCGTACCTTCGACAAAAGGACTTGACAATTGTGGAAGATAGGGAATACCCGTTATCATACTTATAAACTTACCAAATTCATCTTGATACGAAAGGTGACACATATGTGTAAATTCATGGATAATTAAATATGTATACCAATCTTCCAATGGCAGATAAAATCCCATATAACCTTCAGTTGGCCATGTGTAAAGAACTATTGTTTTATGGAGCAAAACCTGTGTATACCCATTGCTCACAGTCCCCTTATCTTGCAAGATAATAGTGATTCTTCCAGGGTCGTACCCAACAAGATTAATAACATCCTGACGGACACTTTCGAATATATTCCCTACCCTTACAGCTGTATCGATGTATCTTAAATTTGGATAAACCACATCCGCATGCTCAAAATGTAACACACCTGCGAACGATACTAATGAAATTAACAAAATAAGAGAAATCGTGGTAAACAAAAGCAATCTCCTAAACTTTCCAGCCATCTTTTCACCCCACCTGTTCATAAAACTTTTATAAAGCTTTTATAGCGTTTACAAGCCAATGGTTTAAACTATTATAGCTCATTTGTCTATTTTAAACAATCGGTACAGTTTTCCTATCTTCCAACGAATTCAAATACCCAACAACTATATCGTTTAATTTCGGAAATCTTCCAACATCTTTATTTCCTCTATCTTCTTCATTAACCCTTATAAGCACTTCATCACCCACTATCCCTATTATACTCCCAGGAGCAATCTCTTCACCTTTTCCAACAATTCTGTGTTTCTCTTTTGCCTCATCGATAGAATCAGAATAAATCACCACGCCAGACTTTATAATCGCGAAATCCGTTGCGTACTCTTCCAATTCAAAAATTTCATGCGATGAAATCAACGCAGTCCTTCCCTCATAAGTTATACTCTTTATAAGCCTCATTATCTCAAACCTCACAGTCGGGTCAAGGTGTTGGGTAGGCTCGTCCAATATCAACAATTCAGCGCCGGATGAAATCGCAAGTATAACGAAAAATAACGTTTTCATACCTATTGAATAATCCTCAACCCTCTGTTTCAAGTTAAAGTTATACCTTGCAATCAGAGTATCGTACGTTCTCTTATCCCAATTCGGATAAACAGCCAACCAAAGCGCTTCGTAATCGTTAGCTGTGAAATATCTGAAAACCTTCCTGTCTTCTGATACAACCGCTATCTTCTTTTTCACGGAAGGAAGGTAATCTGAGCCAAATAGCTTAACCTTTCCACCATCTTTTGGAATGGCGTCAAGTACACACCGTATAGTTGTTGTCTTTCCCGAACCGTTCGGACCTATAAGTGCGAATATACTCCCCTTCTTAACTGAAAACGACACATCGCTTAAAACCTGCTTATCAGAAAACCTCTTACTTAAATTTTCAACCTGCAAAATGTATTCTTCATTAAATTCCATTATCGTTCGCCTCCCTTCTTCTCAAACATCACCTGACCGAAGTACAAAACAACAGCTGCAAAAATCAAAGCTGCTAATTTATTTCCCTGAGCCGATGGACTGATAAACGAATAGTATTTAAAAGCGGAAAACGAACTCAGCATCTTATCAATTACAAATACGATAAACCCTGCAGCAACACCGTCCATCCCAAGCATCGAAAGGATTATTATCAGCCCGTAATAACCTGCGATAAAAATCATAACGGAAAGTAAATCAGCAAACCCAGACGATAATTTATCGTAAAATGGGAGACTAACCATAGAACTCAAAAAAACAAGGAACATCAAAAACAAAAACTCAAACCAATATATCATCTTCCTTGTAAAAGGCAAAAAAGTCAGCAAATCTATACGCTTGTGTCGAATATCGCTAATAAGTGAAAAGAGAATAATCAAAAAGCCAAAAAACATCTTCGTATCAACACTTGGGAACAACATCAAAATAAAGAAAAAAACTATCGTGCGTGATTTTTCCGTAAATTGCTTTCTGAAATAAGCGAATAAGTAATTAATGTAATCAACGTATTCACCCATTATTCCACACCTCCTCGATTAAAGCCAAAGTTGTGTACAAATCTACATTCTTACTCTTCAATCTTTGCACCAAATTTTCTACCGTGTTGACAACATCCCTATCGATATCTATATCCCCTGAAATAAAATAGCCAACTCCCTGCTCCGCTTCGACCAAACCCTCAATCTTCAAACGCTCAAGCGCTTTCAATATCGTATTTATATTCACATCGAAAATCCTCTCAAGCTCCCTGACAGGTGGAAGCTGAGTCCCTTTCTTCAACTGCCCTATTATTACCTTCGCCTTTATTTGGTTTATAATCTGCAAATAAGCTGGCACACCACTGTGCTTATCGACCTTCTTGAAATCCACAAATTGATTCCCGCTCATTGTCTCACGACCTTAACCCCACTACTTTGGATATTTATATCAACATCCGATAAATTCTTCAACTTAACAGTACCACCAACTGCGTTTAACTCCATATTTAGCTTTTCTTTCCCAAGGTACTCAACCTTGCCATTCACACCCGTTCCAGAAACCGTGAACTTCCTACAGTTACTCAACTTGATATCCAAATTTATCCCAACACCTTCAAGTTCAATATAACGGGCATCGAAAATTCCATTAAAGTCGATACCAACACTGTTACAATTTATCTTTTCAGCTTTAAACGTACCTTTCAACTCAACACCTGTACCATCAAATTCCATACCATGCGCCGATATCTCACCATCCACCTTTACAGACACACTATCAACCTTCAAATCATCTAGCTCAACCTTACCTGAAAGCTCCACTCCAACGGCTGAAGCTTCAAAAACTTTCAAATTGTCTTTTCCAATTTTAATCAAATACCTTGAATTCTTCTTCCCACCGAATATCTTCACAGAATTTTCACTAACGTCAACTTTTAGCACGCTTGGATACTCTATCTGATTGCCTTCGACAAACTCAACTTCAGCCTTACCTTGAATATCAATGACAACATTTTGTTTTGCTTCTAAAGATTTATCTGGATGGTAAATCATACCCTCTGAACTCGAGCCAAAAATATTTTGGATATACTCCGTAAGCGTTGAAGTAAAGCTACTCTCCGTTTTAACAAGATAGCTGAACATGTAAAAATTCGCCATCGGTATCAGAAAGAAAATAATAGCCAAAACAATAAAACCAGCAATTTTCTTCGTATAGTACTTAAACACATACCCAACTAACACAACTTCGAAAAACACAATAACAACCTTCAACGGTCCATACTCCACAAAAAAACCGACCAAACCTAGCAAAACAATAAACAACGTAATCAACAAAACGTACTTAACATCCTCTCTCACACTCTCACCTCCAAAACTATTTTCCAATTTTCAATTTTATTTTTTATTTTATATTGTTATATAATTATATAACACTATAATTATAGTACTCAATACAGAAAACTAAAGTATCTTTTGTGTAAATTTTGAGTAACGTTTTGTGATAAAAGCTAAAAAATATGGCTTCGGTTCTCCCGAAGCCATATTTTCGTATTTTCTATTTTTAGAATTTCCAGAATTTTCAAACCTTCCCGGCGGCTAGTTTACCAGTCAAGACAGCCATCGGAACGCCGGCTGGACTGTACGCCCACTGACCTGCTTTGTATATATCCGGAAACGCAGTCAAATACGCACGCGACAAACTATTCTTTATAGGCTGTTTTTCCCCAGGCTTACCAAACGCCCAGCCAACAATCGCACCATTTTTTGTGCCAACATACCTTGCTATCGTTAAGGGGGTCGAAGAGAATTTAAAAATCACTTTATCTTTCAGCCCAGGATAGACTGTATTTGATAATGTTTCAATTACATTCTCTTCAATCATGTTTTTTAACTCAGCGTACCAACCTGCATCATGGACCAGCTTCGCAAGTTCGTAATCGAAAAAGAAATTGACTATCAAACCAGTCTTACCTTCCGGAGCCAAATTTTTGTTTCTCAAAGCAGGTATAGATATCTCGTACGAAGTGTATTTACAAAGCTTACCAATCCATTCGCTAATTGCGTTTCTATCGAAATTGTTAAAATTATTTCTAATAGTGCTTTTCAAATTCTCAAGCTCAGAATGTTCAATTTCGCCTATCCCTTCTTTGCTTGGTGTGTAAAAGAAATGCGCGTTTGATATCTTTTCGAAATACTCAACTGGTTCATCAACAGCTATAAAAACCTTAACAACCGATTCAGCGGTCTTCCCAGATAGCACTTTATTCTTTTCTCTCTCCACTTTCTCACTCTTTCTATCACAACGAGCTATACTATACAACCGCTTCAAATCAGCTGCCCAGATTAATTTATCGTATCTCCAACTCCTTCCATCATCGTCTAGAACCACATGCTTGTCAACATCTACCTTTTTAATCTCCGTATTTAATACAATCTCACCACCAAGTTCCCTTACCTTCTCTTCCATCTTCCGTGCCAATTCACCGATACCGTTCTCAGGGTAGATGTAATCCGTGTATGCGTAAAAATAACTCAACGCAAAAAACGCGGGTGTATTTTCGACAAAATGATGCGTAATTATATCTTTAAGAGATTCGTTACGTACAATCTTCCCCACATAATCCTCAACAGGCTCTTTGAGCTTGTTCATCACCGACACGGTCTTTAGAAGTTTCAAAAGCCAGGGCAGATAAGTTTTAAATTCTTTTTTCACGTCCACAAAGAGTGGATTATCGACGCTATACAAAATCTTCATACTGTTCATGACGCTCAAAATAACCAACGCCAATCTCTCTATATCTTCCACACTATCCGGATAAATCTCTTTTAGCATATCTACGTAATCTCTAAAACTTTCCTCGCCCTTCACGTGCACAATTTTGTCATCTATACCAACGGAAACTTTGTTTTTAACAAACTTTAAATCAATTCCAACTTCTTTCAGCATAGGCAAAATTATCCCAGCATTTAAAAGCGCTGGGACACCACCATCAAAGGTAAAACTTTCCCTATTAAATGAATTCACCAAACCACCACAGTAACTATTTTTCTCTATAAGCGTGACATCATGTCCATTCAAAAGTAAATACAAACTCGCTGTTAAACCGGCTACTCCCCCACCTACAACTACCACTTTTTTCTTCAAAGTAATCACCTTCATTTATTTATTATTTAACATACTCATTTAACACACTCATTCGCCGCCATTCTTCCTGTCATTATGGAAGTTGGACCACCTGCAGGGCTGAAAGTCCATTGTCCTGCTTTGAAAACATTCGGTATCGATGTTCTAACAGCTGCTTTCATATTCATCATACTCGCATTCACAGGTATGCCTTCCTCAAAACTCCAACCTACGATAGCTCCATCCGAACTTTTCACTATCTTGTGTATAGTAATCGGCGTAGCCGAGAACTTCGCGATAATTTTATCTTTCAACTTCAACCCATCGAATACACCTTCAGAAATAGCGTCTATAACAAACTCGCTGAATTTTTCTTTGAATTCGTCGTACCATCCATCTTTGTATATTAAATCCGTTAACTTGTAATCAAAGAGCAAACTTACAATCATACCTGTTTTACCATCAGGCGCCGCTTGTTTCTCTCTTAGGGCTGGGATGGAAATCTCAAACGTGTTGTATTTTACAAACTTCTCCAACCAAGAGTAAACATCTTCTTTCTTTATGTTCTTCCAATTTTGTATAAGCCTTTTCAATTCCAAGCGGTGCAATTCGCCCAATCCTTCCTTTTTCGGCGTATAGAACATATGCCCTGTCACTATCTCACCGAAAAACTCAGCGGGTATATCGAGTTCCAAAAAAAGTGTGAAAACGGATTCAGCGCCTTTTGCGTTGAGAATTTTCTCCTTCTCGGTGTTAAATTTACCTTTGAATTTTTCTGGAATATTCTTCAAGTTTAAATAAAATTGCTTCAAATCAGCTGTCCATATGAGCTTTTCGTAATTGTATTCCTTCCCATTACTGTCAATTAACTTATTTCCCAATACATCTACACTCACAATCTCCGTATTCAACAAAATTTCTCCGCCAAGCTCCTTTATCTTCTCTGATATCTTTCTTGTAAAATTTCCAACTCCGCCTTTCGGGTATATATAATCGTTGTACAACGCAAAATAGCTCAACGCAAAAAACGTTGGCGTCCCCTTAAAGAAATGCTGAATTATTATATCCCTCAGTGAACGATTCGAAGTTAATTTATCCATATAACTTTCAATTGGCTCTTGCAATTTACCTATCCTGTAAATCGTCCTAAGGAATTTGAAAAACCACGGCACAACGTATAAAAGATTTAAAATGTTTTTCTTACCTTTTTCAAAGAGTGGATTATCGACACCGTATAAAACCTTCATATCCTCAATGACGCCTTTAATCGCAAAAATTATCCTATCAACATCTTCCGTGCTTTCAGGGTATAATTCTTTCAAAATCTTCGCATACTCATCTATACTATCCACACCGTTGACTTTCAAAACTTTATCCTCAACTATTATCGACACAGGATTCGGCAGAAACTCTATGTCTATCTTAAATTCCTCCGCAAGTGGCTTGACAAGCCCAGCGTTCACAAGTGCCCTTGCCCCACCTTCGAATCTGAAACCATCCCTTTCAAACGTATTCATCAACCCACCACAATAATCATTTTTCTCTATGAGCAAAACATCTTTACCCTTACTTGAGAGTGTCAGTGCGGCAGTCAATCCAGCTATACCCCCGCCTACAACAATAACTTCCTTACGCACATCCATCACTCCCAACAAAATCTACAGATTTTTTAACACCTAATCCAAAAGAATCCATAATGTTAATAGTTAAATCCCAAAGTTTTTTGGCTTCTTCCATATCTTTCGCCGGCGGGGCTAGTTCCTCTATCTTTGTGAGATGGAAAAATTTATCTGTGATATTCTCGACTTCTTTTGAGACGCCTAAATAATACAGCGCTTGTGCTGAAATCTCTGGTGTTTGCGAAATACTATCTATAAACGTCTTTTTGAACCACCTATAAAGTGCGCTGTTATCCCTGCCGGTATTCGTCCTCACCATACCAGGGTGCATCGCATTTATCGTAACATTGTAAGGTTTCAGTAAGTCTGCGAAGATGTGCATCGTTAAAATCTGAGCAAGCTTTGCACTGCCGTAGGCTTTTAAACCGGTGTATCTTGCCTTTTCAAATTGCAAATCATCCAAATTCAATCCCCACACAGCAAACCTGTACCCTTCAGAACTAACAAGGATAATCCTCCCCTTTTTATCTTTTTTGTACTTTTCCAAGAGGTGGTAATTAATAATAAAAGGTGCAAGATAGTGAACGACGAAATTCGTCTCAAGCCCATCTGCGGTCAATGTGCGCTTGTCTAAATACACTCCAGCGTTGTGTATCAACACATCGATAGGTTCTTTAATGCACGATAAGAATTCAACCACTTTGCATATATCTTTCAAATTACTCAAATCAGCTAAAAAATACTCAATTTTTATGCCAAATTCCCGCTCTATATCCCTAACCAAAGCCTCAGATTTCTCCTTACTCCTATTTAACGTTATCACCCGTGCGCCCATAGAAGCGTACTTCTTCGCTGTATAATAACCAATACCGGAAGTTGCGCCCGTTATCACAACAACCTTCCCATCGCACCTTTCCGTGCATTGCTTTGGCTTTTCCTTCATATTCTTCAGCATCTCAAAAACATTCGACCATTTGTACTCTCGCCAGTACTTCCACACTTTGCTTTTTTTACTTTTTTTAATTTTTTCCATCAACCAAACACTCTCCTCATGAACTTCCGGTACAATTTATTAAATCCGGGGATATTATCGAATATATCTCCCCACAAATCGTAATAATCCCTCTGCGATGCAATCTTGCCTTCATCGTTGAGAATCAACCTACTTGCACCGTAAACCACAGACTTTCTAGTTTTTTTAAACAATATAGTCATTTCCCACTCAACGAATATCAAATTCCCTTCTTTCACAGCGTTTACAATCTTCATCCTCAGTTCTTGCGATCTTTTCGTTAACCTTTCAACCATCGCCTTAAACTCGTCTATACCGTGTATCTCCTGGATAGAATCTCTGAACACGATATCATCCGCATAGTACGGAAGCAGATGCGACCAATCTAACTTCCCCTGCTCGTTGTAAGTCTTCTCCCAGAGTTCAATCAACTGTTCCAAACTTTCTATATTATATTTACTGTATTTTTTCTCTTCACTATTCTCTATCATTATTTCTCACCTATCTCAACTATTTTTCAAAGCTTCCCTCTTTTTTCTGTACTCAAGTATAGGCGCATCGCCGGGTATAAGGTTTTCTCCCATGCGAAGCTCGCTCTTCTTTGGAATCTGAGTTTCCACAACACGCTTATCTTGGTGTAAAATCTTTCTATTAAACGGCATACCCATCAACGTTATCAACTTATCCAAAAACCTAATCTTCGTAAAACCGATGTAAAACCTCAGATAAATCATGGTATGTTCATCATCGATAGGAACAAAAGCAGCCGTTACCCTAATTTTCTCATCTATGTGATTTTGCCACATATTTGGAAACTTAAACTCCAAGTACACTTGACTTTTTTCATTTAAACCTATCTCCTCGGGTTTTCTCGCAGGTCTTCCATCGTCAACTCGGTTAAAGACATAGAAATAAAACATCGTATCTCCAAACCACTTAACAATTGGACCATCCACAACTGTCCTATTGCCCCTACCAATAGTGTTGTAATGCACAAACGGTACATGCACAACATCAAGCTGATTCTCTATAGCCCGCGAATAGTGTACATTCCAAACTTCTTTAAATTCACTGTAACTCAAATCATCCGTTATATCCTCAAAATACGTCGGTGGATTCGTTGGCTCACCGTCACCATACCAAATCCAGATAAAATCCGCTAATTCGTACGTATGATAGGCTTTGACCTTAAAATTCTCAGGTACCGGCGTATTTCTCCCATTAGCGGGAATCACCCGCACTCATATAACTCTTCCCCCTTTATTTTTTAATCTCCAAAAAATAATTTCTCAATTCCACACGGTGCTTATATAAAACCACAATAGCATTTCCAACGTACAACAAAACCAACTCTGGCATACCATTAAAAGCCTTCCAAATTGTGTAAAAAAGCAAAGCAATGAACCCTAACAATACTCTAAAGGCATCCTCTTCGGGAGTTGTCTTTTTCTTCCCTTTGATTTTATTGAATATAGAAAAGATTGTAAAAACGCCTCCTAACAATATAGGTCCTTCCCACTTAGTCAAAACAGACCAAGCACCAAACGTTGTTGCAACAGCCTTACCACCTTTGAATTTCAAAAAAGGGGAAAACGCGTGCCCTAAAACTCCCGCAAACGCTGCAACAGCTAAAACGTATCTATTTATACTAATTATACTAAAAAAATTATTCCAAGCGAAAAAAGCAATTGGTAAAACCCCTTTAAAGTAATCCAACGTCAACGCCAAAAATCCATACTTCCAACCTGCTGCTCTCCAAAGATTCGTTGAACCAGGATTACCATCTCTCACATTCTTCAAATCAATACCCTTCAGCTTGGCTATAATATACGCATACATAACCGAGCCTGATAAAAATTGAAGAAATATCAAGGCAACATAAAAAAGATATCTTTGCGAACTTTCCATGCACTATCCTCCCAATTAGACAATCTATTTTATTTATTTAATTTTTATTTCCCTTCCACGCCATGTAACTTTCTTAAGGATTGTGGTTTTGTACAAAGAATAAAGAAAAACAACTGCAAAGAAAATAAAATGCAGTGGATAAATCACCGCATCGTACCATTTGTAATCACCTATCGGTTTGGAAAGAAGATATACTATAGCCGCAAAGCCTGTATACCTTAAAACCACATACCCCAACGGCATATTAAAAGAAGCAAAAGACGAATAAAAACCAGATAACCAAATAAGAGCGATGAGAAAATTCAACACTCCTCCGCTAATAGCTCCTGAAGACATATTCTTTGAAAACCCCTCAAAAAGTTGCCTAAAACCATTCGGATACATCCTAAATCTCACAATACCGTTTCCCAGCAAATTCGTCACTCTAATACCACTCTCAACATACAACCTCCCAAGCTTTATATCCTCCAACACCGAATCTTTTATCACCGCATGGCCGCCTATCTTTTCGTAATCTTTCCTCGAAGTTAGTATAACAGGTCCAAATGCTCCAACGGGCATTTTAGATGGAAATCCCAACATATTACCAGCGTACGTAACAACAAGATTGAAAACCAAATTCAAATGCTCATAAAACTTCTCAAACCTTTGGTACGGCCAAACGGATATTAAACCGCCGTATCTTCTGTAATTACTAACCAAAGCTTCCAAAGTCTTCTCACCGGGCTCGACATCCGCATCCATAAAAATCAAAATATTACCCGACGAATGCTTGTAACCATTCCAAATTGCCCAAGATTTTCCAACCCACCTCTCAGGTGGTTCATCTTTTAAACTAATCAGCTTAATAATTTCATTATCATTCTGGAATGCTTTTACAATCTTCGCGGTTCTATCGATAGAATTATCATCCACAACTATGACCTCATATGGTTTAACCGTTTGCAAATTTAAAAGGCTTAAAATCTTACCAATATTACTTTCCTCATTCCTTGCTGGTATGATAACGGAAATACTAAATCCATTTTCCTGAGAATTTTCAACACTCTTAATTTCCTCAGCATCCAAGTACCTTCTCTTTGAAAAGAAAAAATAGATAAAAGATATAAACACAGAAAAACCAATCACTAAAAGATGAAGTGGAATGTCTAAAAAACTCAATCCATTCTCCCCTTTCTTTTTTACATTTTTTACATTACATTGACTATACTAAAAAAATTTAGTATAATTAGTTTATACTTAGTCTAAAATAATTAAAAAACAAAAAAATACCAAGAGGTGACTAAAAATGGAAGGAAGATTATCAAGCACCGAGAAAACTAAAAAGGTTTTAACAACATTATTCTTCATAGTCTTCGCCGACATGCTCAGAAGGCAGGCTCAAAAGCCTGCCTTCTATATTACATATTTTCGTATTTTTTAGTTTATTAGTATGTCAGCGCCTTGTATGCATCGACAAGTCCGTATCCAACGTATTTGTTCCAACCAGAGGTGTTGTATGTATATCCAGGAATCTTGTACGCTGTCTTTATAAGTCTTGACCTAATTGCTTCTGGTGTTGTGTAACCTTTTGCGTAAAGCATCGCTGCTAATGCTGAAACGTGTGGTGTTGCCATCGATGTACCTTGCAAGAACATGTATGTATTGCCATATGTTGGTGTCCATGTTGTGCTGAGAACACCGTCTGCATATCCATCGCCGTTTTGGTCAACGCTCGTATCTCCACCAGGTGCTACAACATCGAGATAGTGTGTTACATATGCTCCTCTGTATGGGTCATAGTACCTTGTATAGTTGTAATTTGAATAAGGAGCTCTCTTATTATCGTACCTTGTTGCACCAACTGCGATTGTTTCAACGTATGCTGCTGGATATGAAAGTGATGAACGATTTTCATTACCAGCCGCACAAATCAGTGTTACATTCTTGCTGTATGCGTATTTAACTGCGTCCATAAGTACTTGTGCTCCACTTCCACCAAGGCTCATGCTCACTATCTTTGCTCCGTTATCAACAGCCCACCTTATACCTGCAGCAACATTATCAAGTGTTCCAGAACCATCAGCACCAAGTACCCTTATTGGCATTATCTTTATTCCATATCCACCCCAGTTAACACCTGCAACACCAAGGCTGTTGTTTGTGACTGCTGCTATTGTACCTATACAGTGTGTACCGTGGCTAACATCTTGAGCAGGATCCGTTGGATTGCTATCTCCATCAACAAAGTCCTTACCTGTTACAAATATCCCCTGCAAATCTGGATGTGTAAAGCTTACACCAGTATCAATAACAGCAACAACCACATTCGCCGACTTCATTACATCCCAAGCCTGTGGCATCTTTATATTATTGTAATGCCACTGGTATTTGTAATACGTATCATTCGGCGTGGCAAGTGCTCTGTAAATATAGTTCTTGTCAACAGACTTTACACCCGCAACTGTGGAGAGTAACTCTGGCTTTTCTGTTCTTACCGTTACTATAGCAACGTCTTCAAATTCGTATGTTCTAACTACCTCAACATCTTTCAAACCGCTAAGAGCCCTGATAGCTGTTTCAGAGTTTTCAATCTGTACAACATACTCGCCTGGCACAAAATCTTCTTCCGTTCCAGAAACACCGAGCTTGTCCGAAACACCGAACTTGTCCCTTGGCTCAAAGTTCCTTGGTTCAAAACTGTTTGTACAGCTGTACACAAAAAGAACTACCAGCAATACCGATAGTGCAACAACTAAATACTTTTTCACCACAAATACCCCCTTTGGAAAAGATGGATGATGTGAATATTTTATTGTAAATTAAATTAAAAATCAACATACAAATGTTAATTTATCAATAATTTTCAATTTATTTTTTTATTAAAAATCTCAAAAATTGTATACATTTGAAAATAAAGTGTTTTTGTGGTAAAATACTAGAAGAAGGTGAGAATATGAACTTTTCCTGGGACTACTGCGAAGGAACTGAAACGATAATTAGAAAAGTGACGAAGACATTGCCTGCATGAAAATGGCTGCCATAATTCAAAGAGGATTAAAAAAAAGACTTCTTTGACTTGTGGTTTTTGATTAACATATACAAGTGGAGCATCAATGATTTAATTTCTATGTTCGAACAAAAATTCAAGGAATACAACCCCTCAATATTTTTAAAAGCCCTTGTTTACTTTGAAGATGCTGAAAAAAACACGGATTTCAAAGAAGTAGAACAAAAATGGCCACAGATAAAAAATTTTTTGAATCATTTATCAAATCTTTTTAATTTTTCTTGATATCGAATCGAGCTCTCTGTACAAATCCCCCAGCGCATCCCATATTCTAAGATAAACCTTTCTATAATACTCCATATACACCTCGTGCTCATTTATATCAGGATAGAATTCTTTCTTGATATGCACCATATTTTTAACAGCTTCCTCGACGGAATTGTACACTCCAAGCCCTATAAAACCCGCAATCGCTGCGCCTAAAGCGGAAGTCTCATTAGTCTGTACTTTGTATGTAGGCACTCCGAACATATTAGCCGTTATTTGCGATATCTCATCGCTTGTCGCTCCGCCGCCCGAAAGCCCTATTTTCTTAATCTTCACCTTTGTCTTCTTCTCTATACTCTTAACCCCTTCTATCAAAGCATAATTTATCCCTTCGATTATCGCCCTGTATATATGTATCCTCGTGTGCTTATCGGAAAACCCAATTATCGCTCCCCTCGAGAAAGGCTTATCAAGTCCTGCTGTCCAAGTCGGCTGAAGCATAAGCCCTTCACTACCTGCTGGAATGTTTTTAAGCCTTTGATTGAGCAATTCCTCAGCGGTTGTACCCAACATCTCAGCTTCTCTAACTTCATGGTGCGCAAATTCCTTTTTGAACCAAGAAATCAACCAATATCCCCTGAAAACTTCTATTTCAGGATTGTACTTTCCCGGTACAACCGATGGATAAGACGGCATAAACGGCAACGGCTCTATATATTTATCCGTCGTTGTTTGGATCGTAGCCGTCGTACCTAAACTGATGCTCGCAACCTCTGGTGAAAAACAACCAACGGCTAAAGTTTCACACTGCTTATCCGCCCCAGCCGCTATCACAGGCAACCCTTTCTTCAAACCAGTCTCCTTAGATGCCTGCTCATTCACATACCCAAGCAATTTAGTTGGCTCAACCAAATTCGGGAGCATATTCTTTTCAATTCCAAACAAACGCCATCTGTAATGTTTGGGATTAGAAATCCAATCTTTTCTTTTGTAATCGAAAGGTATATACCCCACCTGCGACGCTTTGGAATCCACAAACTCACCTGTGAGTTTGTAAGTTAAATACCCAGAAAGCAAAAGGTACTTATGCACCTTCCTCCAAATTTCCGGTTCATATATCCTCATATAATTTGCCTTACTTCTTCTCCAAGCCATATGTGCGGTTGGTTTCTTACCAATCAAAGAGAACGCCAAATTCTCCCAAAACGTCAATTTCGGCTTTCCCTTTGCCTCACGCTCATCGAGCCATATGAAAGCATCCCTCAAAGGCTCCCCTCTCTCATCCACGACAACAACGGTGGCTCGTTGCGTTGTAAGCGTTACACCTTGAATCGAATCAAAAATAACAGGATAATCCCTTGCCAACTTATTAGTGGCACTGCACAGCGCATTCCAAAAAACATTTGGATTTTGCTCCGCCCATCCCACATCGAGTGAATAATACGGCTCAAATTCAACTTTCTCCTTTGCCAACATCTCCCCTTCGTGCGAAAACACAATCGCCCTCAAACTCTGAGTACCACAATCAATTGCCAAAACATTCAACTCAACTCACTCCTTATCACTCATAAATACATACTTTATTAAAATTTTATCACATTATATTATCCTTCAAAAACTTTCCATAAAATGATATAATCTTTCTGAATTAGATAACAACCAAAAAAACAAAGAAGGGGGAAGCAACATTGCGCATAGGGGCTAAACTCATCTTTATTTTCATCATTTCTGGTCTTGTAACAACATTTGTTCTCTCATGGATTATTGAGCTGTACAAGTACCAAAAACGCCTTGTGTCAGTTGAAAACGTCATCGAAAACACGGCGTATTTGGAAAGAATACTAACTGAAATATACCCCGAAAAACTTCCTAAAGAAAAAATGCAACAAATACAAACACTTATCAACAACCTAAAGCACGAAAAAACCAAAAAAGTACTTCCTATAAAGGCTTTTTCACTAATTCAGCCAATCTTTTCGGCTGTTAACGACCAAAACCTAAGGTTCATGGTACCATCAGAACCTGTCTACAGCGTCCTTCCATTCAGAGTCCAAATCATCGACAAAAACGCAATAGTCACATCAACAGCGACAGACAAAATCCCTGCAGGCGCCAAAATACTATCGATAAACAAAATTCCAATAGAAAATCTAATAGACCAACTCCTTCCTTACACCTCAGGAGAAAATTACGAACTTAGAGAACAACAACTTTCTCAACTAATCTGGCTCTCACCAGAACTGCTTTGGAAAAAACAAAGATTCGTATGGATATTCTACAACCAAGAAGAATATGAAGTGCAATACACATTTGAAAACCAACAAAAAACCGAAAAAGTAAAAACGGTAACACTCTTCAGCTATCCAACCTTAAGCGCAAAGTACCAATCAATCGGTTCAGAGCCACCGTACACCTTTGAACGCATAGACGATGTGGGGATTATAAAGATTCGCACGTTTTCACTCTCAGGTACATCTTACAACAGATTTCGCGAATTCCTTGACAACACAATAATATACAACAAAGACTTGAAAAAAATCATCATCGACATCCGAAACTCCCAAGCCCAGGACTTCAATATCTTCAAGGAGATCTACGAACATCTCATACAAAGCAACATAAAGTTTACACGCAATATATCATTAATTAACACAGCGTACGTCTTAAAGACACTTGAAAAATACGGCATAGAATTCACACAATCCACAGGAGAAATCCTAAACCAAACATTCTCACATGAATTCAAACCAAGAGAACCAAACATAAAAGCAGAAGTTTGGCTTCTATTTGACAAATATACAAACAACGCAGCGCTTGATTTCGCTTACACATTCAAAAAACTCAACCCAGGCAGAACAATAGGCGAACCAACATTAACAAAAATCAACCACACAACGGACATAACATACCAATATTTAGATAGCATAAGACTGGCTTTAACTTATCCAACATCAAAAATAAACGAAACAGACGGCGACAAACCACTAGAGCCAGACCACATCATCCAAATCACAACAAAAGACAGAATAAATTACCTAAAAGATGAAAAAGATGAAGTAATGCAGAAAGCGTTGGAAATAGTTCGAAAATAACAGAAAAGAAAGGGGATTGGGTATGAAAATCTACGTCGATGGTTCTTACAACGAATCATTAAATTTAGCGGGTTATGCATTTGCTGTTGTTGAAAATGAAGAAATAAAATTTGTACAAAAAGAAGCAATGATATTAAGAAATGGCAATTCCGTAACAGCCGAGCTAATTGGAGTAATAAAAGCACTAGAATACTGCCAAAATCAGGGTATACAAGAAGTCACAATTATACACGATTACAATGAAATACCAATGTTCGCATTTTCGTATAGAAAGACTAAAAACCCGAGTATAAACTCATACGTGAGAAAATTAAGAGAAATGCGTGAAACAATAAAAGTAAGCTTTCTAAAAGTCAAAGCTCATACAGATGACAGATTCAACAATTACGTTGATGAACTATCCAGAAAAAGCATAGAAGAATTTTTGGAAAGATTGCTGAAAAATAAAAACAATAGCAAACACTCTTCAGAAAATCGATAAAAAAACAAAGACATTCCACTCAAAATTTAACTCTATATTACCGTAATGTATAAATTTGAATAAAAAATTGACCTGAAAAGTTTTTTTGGTTATAATAACTTACGCAATCGAAATGTCAAAAAATCTGGGGGAAAACATATGAAAGCAATAATCCTAGCAGGTGGAAGTGGTGAAAGATTTTGGCCGTTATCGACTAAAGAAACTCCGAAACAATTTTTGAAACTTTTCTCTGACAAAACTCTTCTCAGAGAAACTTTCGAAAGACTTTCATTTAAATTAAAACCAGAAGACATTTTCATAGTCACAAATAAAATTTATACCGAAATCACTCACCAAGAAATTTCTGAAATTCCAAAGGAAAACATTCTCTCTGAGCCACTCAAGAAAAACACAGCACCAGCGTGTACATATGGGACATTGAAAATGGCCCCAGAAGAAATAATTTTAGTTGTTCCATCAGACCATTACATTCCAGAAATTGAAAAATTCTGGCAAACTGTTGAAACAGCCGAGCAATTTTTGGAGAGAAATGATGGTATAATAACCTTTGGAATAAAACCAACTCGAATTGAGACAGGCTATGGTTACATAGAATCAGGTGAACAAATTGAACAAAACATATCCATAGCCAAAAAATTCCACGAAAAACCAAATTACGAAACAGCGCAGTTTTACATAAACCAAGGCAATTACTTTTGGAATAGCGGAATGTTCATGTGGAAAGCAGAGTATTTCATCGAACAAATGAAAAAACACGCATTAGAAGTTATAGAACCATTCTTAAAAGAGAAAGATATAGAAAAAATTTACGAACAAGTACCATCGATAAGCATAGATTACGCATTAATGGAAAAAGCAGACAGAATATACACAATCAAATCCGAATTCATGTGGTCAGATGTTGGAAATTTCAAGTCGCTGAAAGAATTGGGAGTAAGCAATTCAAAGAACTCAGTGACCATAGACTCACAAAACGCATTTGTACTTACAACCAAACCAACGATAGTGATAGGGATAGATGATATAATAGTTGTTGAGAGTGAGAATGGGATATTAGTTTGCAAGGCTGAAGAAGTTGAAAAGATTAGGGAAGCGGTTAAAAAAAGTGAGGAGTGGGCTGGTTGAAAAAAAGAGTCTTACATATTATCACTCGTTCAGACTGGGCAGGAGGCCAAAAAGTTTTATACACTATAGTTTACGGATTGAAAAATAATTACTCTGACCAATTCGAAGTCGAAGTTGCCGCTGGAAAAGAAAATGGAATGTTATTTGAGGAACTGGAAAAGATAGGTGTAAAATATTATGTACTGGAAAACCTTGTCCGAGAAATAAGTCCTATAAAAGATTTGAAAGCTTACTTTGAAATAAAAAAGCTCATCAAAAAAGGGAATTATGACATAGTTCATATCCATTCATCAAAGGCAGGTATATTAGGAAGGATAGCGGCAAAAAAATGTGGTGTAAAAAAAGTAATTTATACATATCATGGTTTTTGGGGAATAGAACAATATAACGGACTTAAGAAAAAACTTTTAATTCTAGCAGAACGTATTGCTGCAAAATACTCAGACCATCTTGTATTTCTTTGCAATAGAGAAAAACAAAAAGCAGAGAAGTATAAAATTGGTAAACCACACCAGTATGTTATTATACCGAACGCAATATTACCAATCGAAAACGTACAAAAAGGAAAACTTAGGAAAGAACTAAATATACCAGATAATATGAAAATCATAGGTAACGTGGCAAGATTGGATAGACCGAAAAATCCAATGAGATTTCTTGAAATTGCAGAAAAAGTATTAAAAGAAAGAGATGATGTTGTCTTTGTGTGGATAGGTGGAAACGTTGTTGAAGACTATTATGCAAAACAAATTGAACAATACCTTAGTGAAAAACCACTATTAAAAGAAAAAGTCAAAGTTCTTGGTTTTCGAAAAGATGCGACAGAATTAATGTCCGATTTTGATTTATTTTTGTTAACATCCGACGACGAAGGAATGCCATTGGTAATTCTCGAAGCACAACAATTGGGAATACCTGTGATAAGTACTGATGTAGGATGTGTAAAAGATATGATTGGAGAAGGAGGAATCATAAAAAATGAATATGATGCTCTAAAAATCTTACCACAAATTTTTAAAATAAAAGAACAGCTTATTCAACATCCCACAGATTACTTAAAATTTATAGATTCGTATGTTTTTATTTATGTTAAATAAACTAATTGTACAATAATAAAAAAGGAGAAATTTTATTATGTTAGTGTTTTTCTCAATAGTTTTTGTTATTCTATCGTTAATAATTGTGGTATACTCAATATTCAAAGGTCCTCTGTTAAACTTGATGAGCGTCATTACGATACCTTATATTTATCTACTACGCCCCATTGCTATACTTGCTCTACAAAGATCTCTGCTGTACAAGATTGATATAGAACTTTACAAAATCGGTTTTTTTCTTGCATCTCTTTCTTTGTTTATTTATAATTTAGGCTACTTAATTACATTTCCAAGATTGTCAAAATTAAAGAAAAACTTCAAAGGCTTAGTTATAAACTTATCGTCAAGTGATAAAAAAACCCTACGTTGGATACTAATTTTTTCAATAATTTTTGTTATTGCTATGTTTTCAATTGGTGGATTAAATGTTTTGGGACCAAATAGAAATGCTAGCATGACTGCTCTGTTTCCAGTACTAAGGTATATTTATCCATTCGTACAAGTCGGTGCAGCACTTATTGGGTTTTATGGAACCTTAGTTTTTATTGTAAAGAAAGATAAATTAAAAGGTTTTTTGTTAATGATTATCAGTTTTGTTCTTACTTCTATCGTTTATCAAAGAGGTATGACGATAGGTGCAATTTCTACGGCATTCTTTCTGTCTCTTGATAATATTAGATTAACAAAATCAAAAAAAAGAAAACTTTTTGAAATGCTCAGAATTTTGATTTTATTCTTTCTACTATTCTTATTAGGAGTTTTTCTTAGAGACATCTTTAATTTCATTGTTAACGGTTTCAGCATTGAATATTTATATTTGCGCAGTAATACAAGCAATGCACAGAACGATTTTATTATTTTCTTATTATCCAGACCCGACGGAGATAAGCTAGAAGTTTGGAGTATTTTGATGGAATACTTGCAAAAAAGAGAACCTCTTTTAGGGAAAACACTTCTAAGAATTCCATTTATGCTTACTAGTTCTAACTTCAGACTTAAAACAAACTTAAAAACAGGAGTAGATATTTTGAATGAATACTATCAATACGAAACTTATTGGTATAAAAAATTTGGTTTTAATTTAGACACATCACAAGAATTAGTCTTGAACTTTGGTTTTGTTGGAGTATTCTATAATTTTTTTATAGGAATTTTAAATGGCATATTAGTCAAAAGATTTTACCAGTCTATTAATAGGGAAGGAAAATTGCTTCAAGAATATATAATTTTTTACGGCGTTTCTTACTTTCTTGGAACATTTGCAGCATTTCAATGGTTAATTTTTAGCTTACTCTTATTATATATACTAAAAAGACTTGAAAAAATTAACTTCAAAATACATTGAAACATCTTTAGTATTAATAATGTATTGTAAAGCCCATCATGGAGGTATAAAAATTTATGAAAATTGCAGTTGTTTATTTGGGACATAAAGGGGCAGGCCCAATTTTTACTTTATCTTTATCAAATGCATTGTCCAAACATGTAGAAGAAATAAAATGTTTTTTATCAAGCAAAATATCAAATTACAATGATTGGACAAAGAGCAAGTTAAATGTAGCTTTTTTCAATGTTCCTAAAACATCTCGTCAAATTTTTCATAAAGAATCTCTAAAAGTAATTACAACTATTATAAATGAAATTATCCATTTCAATCCAGATGCTATTGTTTTTACAATGATTCATCCTTTTAATTTCATAATTGGAAATTATTTAAGAAAGAAAGGGTACACAGTTTTAAGTTTAATTCACGATCCACAACCACATGAAGGAGAGAAATTTTGGGTTCGTTTAATACAAAAGCTAGAATTAAAGAGTTCAGATATTTTCTTTACTTTATCTAACTTTTCGAAATTTAATCTAAAAAAAATTACAAAAAAACCTGTAGAAAACTATTTACATCCTATTATGGACATTTCTTCCGTAAGTGAAAAACCACCGGAAATAGAATTAGAAATTTTAAAAAATAAATTCGTGTTCCTGTATTTTGGAAGAATAGAACCCTATAAAGGTCTAAATAATCTTGTCGAAGCTTTTTCCAGCTTGGTTTCTGATAAAAAATTTGAAGAAAAAACATATTTAATAGTAGCTGGAGCAGGAAATCTTGATAAAACTACTAACCAAAAATTGAATGAATTGGAGAAAAGAAAACTCGCTTGTTTTATCAACAGATTTTTGAAAGATTCAGAAATATTAGAATTAATAAATATATCAAATATCGCTGTTTTACCATATTTAAGTGCATCACAATCTGGTGTTTTATCAACAATCTATTACTATGGAAAACCGGCTATAGTAACACCTGTTGGTGGTTTACTAGAACAATCTCTCTATGGTACAGGAAGTCTTATAACTTTGCCCAATAGTTTAAGTTTGCTTGATTCTATGAAATTTATCCTTGAAAATGAAAATATATACAATCTTTTGCTAGAAGAGGTACGTAGTATTCGTAAAAACCTACCAACATGGAATGGTATGGCTCTTGAAATTATAGATTTCATAAGAGCAAATTTAAAGAAAAAATGAAACACGATGAAAGTTTTAATTTAGGAAAACAATAAATAGCAAAAATTTTAATTCCAATCACTTACTTTATGCTAAAAAATTAATATGAACATTTCATTCTAAAGCATTATAAAATTTGAGTCAAATCTAATTTTAAATAAAGATTATGAAAGACATTGACATTCGAAGCAGTACTAATAATCTTAAAAAAAGTTGTATTTGAAGTATAAAATGAAAGCTTTCAAGAAGAACGTCCACATAGTAACCGAATAATTTGAGAGATTGAACAGGGAAAAAATAAATTGAGAGAAATAAAATTGTATAGAAAAACTGCGGATTTTTGTAAATTCTTACAGCATGGTTACAATGCTCAAAGCAAAGGTAAAGTGAAGGGAAGGATTTGAATTTTTTAGTGAAAGTAAGTTTAAAGTAACACTTGCAATCTTTGCAAAATAACATTTGGTTTTTGAATTTATCATGACCGCTTTTGATGAAGTTAGAAGAGCCGCAATGAGGGCATTTGGGGTGGTTATTAGTCATATTGGGATACCTCCTTATTGAGAATATATTGGGGGGTGTCCCCTATTTAAGAAGATAATATGATTTTTGAAATTTATCAATACCTTTGGTTAACAAAATCGAGGAAGAAACGAGGGGGTTGGATATGTTGTTTTCAATTATAACAGTATGCAAAAATCCAGGAAAAAGTATTATAAAAACATTGGAGTCAGTTTTGAATCAGGATACAAACTCTATAGAGTACATAGTTGTTGATGGAGCTTCAACTGATGGGACATTAGAAATATTGAAAGAATATATTCAAAGATTCGAGAAATTAGGTAAAAAGTTTATTTTAATCTCAGAATCAGACAAAGGTATTTATGATGCCATGAACAAGGGTTTAAAGATATCAACAGGTGATTACGTTTCAGTTCTCGGTGCAGGTGATTATTACTACAAATATAACACTATTAGTACTATTAAAGAACTCGTGGAAAAAAATGTCTATCCTGAAATAATATATGGTGACTCTGCATACGAATTCGACAAACAACTAAGATTTAAGAAAAATAAGGCTATGAGTATTAATGAATTAAAAAAAGCCACAAGTCTTCCTACAACTTTCGAAGCTATATTTATTCGAGGTGATTTGGCTAGAAAACACGAATTTAACTTGAAATATGATGTATCTGCTGATTTTGAAAGATTTCTGAGAATAATGAATTTAGAAGATATAAAATCGGTTTTATACATTCCAACTGTTATTTGTGTAAGGGAATTTGGGGGATATAGTGACAAAAATGGTTTAAAAGTTTTAGAAGAATATTCAGAAATTCTTAAACAATATGGTGTAAATTATAACATAAGTTTTATTTACAAATTCTGGGTAGGTTTAAAAGATTCAATAAAAGGCTTTCTACCGAGAAAAATTTGGTTTTATATTTTTTCATTGAAAAATAGAAAAAACTATAGAAAAAACTATAGTTAAGATTGCCAAAATATAAAAACGTTGAGAAAATACAAACTAAAATGAGATAAAGTAGACTAAACAGATTTAAAAGATGGAAAGAAATAAGAAAGTTAGCAGGCTTAAATTTGTACGAAGTGATCTGAGGAGGACACAAAAGTAAAACACAGATATCGAAGAGAGGAAGACCTTTGCCGAGAAAAATAATATACCCAATGGCAAAAGTGACGGTAAAATATGACCCCGTGAAATTAAGGGGAAAATATGTAAAACTTGAGGAAAAGATAGAAAAATCCATTAAAAGAAACGCAAGCATTAATAGCAATATGATTGAAAATGATAAAGATGATATTCAAGTTAGTAAAAAGCAAAATAAGGTATGATCGGAGAAGGTATATGTATAGTAAATATATATGTGAGGAAGTAGATCCCATCAAGTAGGAAAAAACCAGTTTGCGAGAATAAGCGAACTCACTCCTCAAATAAGACGAAGGAATGTAAGGAAAGTAAACAATCCAAGTTGGTATAAGAGGGTAGATTGAGGGGAAATGGCTAGGAAGAATTCGAAAAAAGTGATTGAGGAAGAATGGAACAATGTGAAAGAATAGTAAGGGAAATAATAAATATGGATGAAAAAATAAGAAATTAAAAGATTAAAGCTATAAAACAAAGGTATTTGATAAGTAAAATAAACACTTTTGAAAGATAAAGTGAATAAGGAGTATCTTGAAAAACTAAGAAAAAATTTTTTCATGAAAATAAAATATTTCTTTGAAAAGTGAGGTGAAATAATGAAAAAAGCACTAATCACAGGAATCACAGGCCAAGATGGAAGTTTTCTTGCTGAATTTCTTCTCGAAAAAGGATATGAAGTACATGGAATAATTAGAAGAAGTTCTTCTTTCAATACAGCACGCATTGAACATTTGTATCAGGATCCACATGTAAGGAATACCAAACTTTTTCTTCATTATGGTGATTTAACTGATTCAACAAATCTCATTCGCTTACTTCAACAAATTCAACCAGATGAAATATATAACCTTGGAGCTCAAAGCCATGTAAAAGTATCTTTTGAAACCCCAGAATATACAGCAAATTCTGATGCTTTAGGAACTCTTAGACTTCTCGAAGCAATTCACTTGCTTGGTATGGATAAAAAGGTAAAATTTTACCAAGCAAGTACTTCAGAATTATTTGGAAAAGTACAAGAGATTCCACAAAAAGAAACAACACCGTTTTACCCAAGAAGCCCGTATGCTGTAGCAAAGCTGTACGCTTATTGGATAACTGTCAACTATAGAGAAGCTTATGGAATATTTGCTTGTAATGGAATACTTTTTAACCATGAGTCAGAAAGAAGAGGGGAAACATTTGTTACAAGAAAAATAACGAGAGCAGCAACAAGAATATTAGTTGGCACTCAAGAAAAACTTTACCTTGGAAATTTAAATGCAAAGCGTGACTGGGGATATGCAAAGGATTACGTTAAGGGTATGTGGATGATGCTTCAACAACCAGAACCAGATGATTACATTCTTGCAACCGGAGAAACTCACAGTGTTAGAGAATTTTGTGAAAAAGCATTTGGTGAGATCGGTATCGAACTTGATTGGATAGGCGAGGGAATAGATGAAAAAGGTATAATAAAATCTATTGATAAATACAAAACTTTTGAGTATATACAAAAACTTAAATCGAAACATCCAGATTTAAGTAACTATGAACTTGATTTAAGCCACTTAAAAGTTGGAAATGTAGTTATAGAAGTTGATCCAAGATATTTTAGACCTACAGAAGTTGACATACTCCTTGGAGATTACACAAAGGCAAGAGAAAAATTGGGTTGGAAACCGGAGGTAACCTTTGAGCAATTGGTAAAAATAATGGTTGAACATGATTTAGGTCTTGCTATAAAAGAAAAATGGAGAAATGAGAGAATAAGTCAGTAAATTAAAAAAGAAACAATAAAAATGAGGTGAAATTAATATGGAAAAAAATTCAAAAATATATGTAGCTGGTCATGGAGGAATGGTTGGAAGCGCTATCGTTAGAAAGCTTCAAGAAAAAGGATATACAAATATCATTGTTAGAACTCATCAAGAACTTGACTTGACAGGTCAAAAAGCAACAAGAGAATTTTTTGAAAAAGAAAAGCCAGAATACGTATTTCTTGCAGCTGCAAAAGTTGGAGGAATTCTTGCGAACAACACTTACAAAGCAGATTTTATTTACCAAAACTTAATGATTGCAGCTAATGTAATAGAAGCTTCTTATAGATACGGTGTAAAAAAACTTCTCAACCTTGGCTCTTCTTGCATATATCCAAAGTATGCACCACAACCAATGAAAGAAGAATATTTACTTACAGGCTCACTTGAGCCAACTAACGAACCTTACGCAATAGCAAAAATTTCTGCAATAAAACTTTGCAGATATTTCAACGAGCAATATAATACAAACTTTATATCAGTTATGCCAACAAATTTATATGGACCAAATGATAATTATAACCTAGAAACAGCGCATGTATTACCAGCAATAATTAGAAAGTTTCACCTTGGAAAATTACTCATGCAAGGAAATTGGGAAGGGATTATAAAAGACCTAAAAGAACGGCCGATAGGATTTGGTTTAGATGGTCAAATTGATTTTAATGACAAGGAAAATATTATAAATGTGTTGGAAAAAGTTGGAGTAAAGAAAAACAGTGTGGTTGTTTGGGGAACTGGAAATGTGTACAGGGAGTTTCTTCATGTAGATGACCTTGCTGATGCTTGTGTTTATTTAATGGAAAACATAGAAGCAGAAGATATGAAAAAAATTTCTCCGGACTATTTTGTAAACGTTGGAACCGGAGAAGATATACTCTTAAAAGATTTATATGAACTTGTTAGAGATATAGTTGGCTATGAAGGACAAATAGAATATGATACGAGTAAACCTGACGGGACTCCTAGAAAATTGTTGGATGTAAAGAGAATTAAAAAACTTGGATGGGAATATAAAATTAAATTAAAAGAAGGGATATCAAAAACCTTAGAAAATTACCTTAGATTACTATATTAAATCTTCAAGCTTTCATATACAACCATTCATTTTTCGAAATTTTTTGATTGTTTTTTTCTCACACACTTTAAAAACAATTTCAGGATTACGATGACAGATAATATAATTCATTTTAATAAGATACTCGTAAATTTACGATAATAATAAGAATGATTAATATTACTTGATAGAATGCACAATTCTTTATTAATGCTTCAATCTTATACAAAAGATTGCCTTTTTTAAACATATAAGTGTTTCTGATTGTTGCTTACAGCTAGGCTATATTTTAAGTTTGTTTTATAAAAAATTTTTAGAAAAGACAATAGAAAGGTTAAAACTTTTCGATACCTTAGTTAAAAACATCACTCTTCGAAGAGGAGGAAAGAAAATGAAAATTTTGTATGATTATCAAATATTCTTAACCCAGAAATATGGTGGTATATCGCGATATTTTGCTTATTTAATAAAAGAATTAGCTCAAAAACATACAGTTGCTGTTCCTACTTTCTTTCAAATTAACAGTTATTTAGGAGAAATTAAGAGAGTTTATCCGAGAATTAAATATACCGGGAGATTTTTAGCTAAAATAAATAAACTTCTGACTAAAATTACTATTGAAAGCTTTAAACCGGATATCGTACATCCAACATATTACGATCCATATATTGTACAAAGTTGTAAAAAAAGAAATTCTAAATTTGTAATTACCGTACATGATATGATTCATGAAATGTTTCCTCAATATTTCGGCAAGAAAGACTTAGATTGGACGTATAAAGCTAAGTATACAACTATAACTTCAGCAGACTTAATAATAACAGTTTCAAGAACAACAAAGAACGATCTCATAAGGGTTTACGGTATTGACGAAAAGAAGATACGAGTCGTATATCACGGAACTCAATTTTTGGATTTTTGGAAAAGCAAATATTCATCGTATTCAAGAATAATAAGCGATGGATACGTCTTGTTTGTAGGCAACAGACATGGGTACAAAAACTTTAATTTCTTAGTGAAAAGTTTAGAAAATACATTAAAAAGACATAAAATAAAACTGATATGTGCCGGGGGTGGCAAATTTAATAGTGAAGAAAAAAAATTAATTAGTGAATTGTCTTTAGAATCATACATTGAAAGTATTCCGTATGTTGATGAATACCAATTATGGAATCTTTATAGAGGTGCTGAATTTTTTGTATTTCCATCACTTTATGAAGGTTTCGGAATACCTATTTTAGAAGCTTGGGCCTCGAAGTGTCCGGTTCTACTGAGTGATATTCCCGTTTTTAGGGAAATTGCTTCAAATCACGCATTATTTTTCGACCCTAGAAGTGAAAAAGACTTAAATGATAAATTCGAGATTATGTTATCAGATTATAAACTACGTAAAGAAATAGTAGAAAACTCTTGGAATACTGTTCAAGATTTTTCTATACACAATATGGTATCAAATACTGAAAGATGTTACAAAGAAATTTTAAACAGTTAAAATTGCAAAGGAATTTTTTGTACTTATTTTAAAATTGAATTAACATCAGATTGATTTAGAAAAAATAATTTAAGTCAAAAAATGAGTTACAAGATGTTTTTGTAAATCATTTTAAATTAAAATACAAATTTTACGTTAACCATGTAGAATATGAGCAAGAGAAATAGAAAGTTTTGGAAGAGGATCGAATAAGAGATGATTGTATAATCTTTGTTTTATTTGAAGTAGATATTAATAAATGATGAAAACATGATGAAAAAACAAGCTGATTGAAAACAGCACATTGCATTTCATTGAAAAGAGACAAAGGAATGGAAGAATTAGATATAGAAATCTCGGAGGAATTGTAAATGTCAAATTCTGTTCGTAAAAATTATGCTTATTCTGCTTTCGTTCAAATATATGGACTGCTAATTTCGTTAGCTACTTCGCCTTATATATCAAGAAAGTTAGGTCCTGAAGGTGTTGGTATTAATGCTTATGTAATAGCAGTAGTTTCCTATTTTTTAATGTTCGGAACGTTGAAATCTGACTTTTTCAGTACAAGAGAATTTATATACAGCAATAAGTCAAAAAAAGTTCTGTGGAACATATTTTTTCTAAGATTAACATTAATGTCAATAGCAACTTTCTTTTATATTCTTTATTCATTAAACTCTCCCTTAAGAATATATTTTCTTTGGTCTTTACCTTCCATTTTTAATGCTTTTATAGATGTAGGATGGGTATACGTAGCAAATGAAAATTTCAAAGTCTTAGCTATTAGACAATTTATAATAAGGACCATCTCGTTTGGGTTAGTTTTCGTACTTGTTCGTTCTAAAGAAGATGTTGTAAAATTTATAGCTTTAAACTCTCTAACTAACCTTATTGTCAGTATAGTTATATTTGCTGGAGTGGTAAAAAAATATGGTCCTCCAAGTTTTAATGTAAAAGATGCTTTCAAACTTTTTCCTGGAATGTTTAAATTATTCCTGCCTGAAATTTCGTCAAGCGTTTACGTTTTACTTGACAGAATCATGATTGGAATATTATCAAACAAAGCAGAAGTTGGATACTATGATATCGCTAGTAAAATCCCTGCAATTTTTATTTCATTAATTAGTTCAATGACACCCATAATGATGACAAGAATGTCGAATACTATTAACGAATCAAAATATGATAACTTTACCAATTATGTTTCAAAATCATTCAAATTTAGTTTTGTTATGTCAGTTGGTATGATTTTATCAATGTTGAGTATTGTAAAAGAATTTATTCCTTGGTTTTTTGGTCAAGAATATACAAAAAGTATAATTCTTGTCAACATCAAGATTTTTATTGCCTTTTTTGTAGCATTAGGAACTGTTGCAGGTCATCAATCGCTGATTTCTCTCAAAAAAGAAAATTATCTTACACTAGGTATAACAGCAGGAGCAATAGTAAACTTCTTCCTCAATTTAATTTTAATACCTAAGAATGGTGCTTATGGTGCTGCAATTGCCTCTCTAATTGCTGAAGCTACTGTTACAATACTTCTTTATGTGTTTTTGTCAAGATTTGTGAATTTAATTAAATTATTATTGAGTGTAAAAAACATTTTACCAGCCGTGTTAATTAGTGGAGTTTTTGTATATTTTCTTGTTAGCTTACATATTTGGTGGCCTTTACGAGGAATTTTTAGTGTAATTGTTTATACCTTAACTTGCATTATCTTTGATGTGGAAGTTAAAAATGAAGTTTTAAATATATTGAAAAAATTACTGATTAAATTAGGCATTTGATACTTTTAAAAATTAATGATTATGGAAGCTAAAGCTGTAATCAAATCGTTTTCGTTCTCATATAACTTGCATAGGTTCCTTACTACACAAAAACTATTTACATAGTACCGTACGTTGCTAAATTTTTTGAAGCTCCTTTTCGCTCTAACAAACATCTTAAATAACGAAAATTTCGATTCACATTCGTT
>SPLK01000029.1_pt1 | contig 91886 bp, 87 predicted proteins | sample 2456111 | NCBI WGS metagenome assembly SPLK01 (sample SAMN11156906, study PRJNA527647) | hot springs metagenome | biome: Geothermal region; feature: Hot spring; material: tree branch in hot spring; isolation source: hot spring sediment rich in lignocellulosic material ... | reverse complement strand
CACTACAAGTTAACACTATCTTTAAAAATTTACTCGATATTTTCAACTATAACCGCTGTGCCCATTCCTCCACCGATACACAACGTTGCAAGACCGTATTTTAGATGTCTCTTCTTCATTTCGTAAAGCAGTGTAACAATTATTCTATTTCCACTTGCACCAATTGGATGTCCTAATGCTATACCACCACCGTTAACGTTCGTTCTTTCCAAAATCCATTCTTTTGAAACGCCGAATAGTTTTTCCCAACCTTTTATTACTGCCAAACTCTGCGCTGCGAATGCTTCATTAAGTTCTATAAGTTCGATATCTTGGAATGAAAGACCAGCTTTTTTAAGAACCTTTTCAGTTGCTGGCACTGGGCCTATTCCCATTCTCATTGGGTCAACACCAGCTTGTGCCCAAGCAACTATTCTTCCAAGTGGTTTTACACCTTTCTTTTCAATATATCTTTCACTGGCAAGTACTAGAGCACTTCCGCCATCGTTAATACCGCTCGCATTTCCAGCTGTAATAGTGCCATCAGGTTTGAACGCAGGTTTTAACTTTGCAAGTGATTCCAAAGTGGTATCAAACCTTGGGTGTTCGTCTGTGTCGAAAATCTTTACACCCTTTTTATCTGGTATCTCAACTGGCACAATCTCATCTTTAAATTTTCCATTTTCTATAGCCGCTTTTGCCTTCATTTGACTGTTATATGCGAACTCATCCTGCTCTTGTCTTGAAATATCAAATTCCTCTGCCAACTTTTCTGCAGTCAAACCCATATGAACTTTGTTAAATACATCGGTTAAACCATCTAAAATCATATGGTCTTGTAATTCTTGTGTACCAAATTTTAATCCAAACCTTGATTTGTAGCTCAGTAAGAAAGGAGCTTGTGACATACTTTCTATACCGCCAGCTAAAACAACATCAGCTTCACCAAGTTCGATATCTGTTGCGCCTATCATAGCTGCTTTCATACCACTACCACACAACATATTAACGGTGTAACCAGGTTTTTCAGCTGGTACACCTGCATAAATTGAAACCTGCCTACCTGGTCCCATACCTTGGCCAGCTGTCAAAATACAACCAACGATTGTTTCATCTACTTCTTCTGGAGAAACATTTGCTTGACTCAAAGCCGCTTTCGCTGCTATAGTTCCAAGTTGTGTTGCAGGAATATCTTTTAATGAACCACCGTAAGTACCTATCGCTGTCCTTTTTGCACCAAGAATGTAAACCACAACCACCACACCTCCTTATTTTACCAGTGAATCAATAAAACAATATAAATGAATCACCTTTCAGATTAGCTATATATATATTAAACCATTTTTAGTATATCGATGTCAAAAATAGTATGAGCTAAAGAGACAAAACATAGACTCATTAGAAGGAGTTTTAAGATATTAAAGGGAATTTTCCTATTCTTTTGGGTGTATATCTAAAAAATGGAAACAGGAAAATTTATTGATTAAACAAAAATTGTGGTATAATTTTAAGTGTTCAGTTTTTGGTTATAAATTTAACCATTTATAAAAGCTTATTTATCACAGTTTTTCCGTTGTTAATATTTTTGTGATAGACATTGATAAAGTAATATTCTTAATCTAAAGAAAGGAGGAAACATTATGAAGAACTTATCAATTTTTTGGAAAATTTTTGTTATTGTAGTAATTCTTAGTATCGCTATGGTACTTATCAGTGGATTTGGTGTTATTACGCTGAGAAATAAAACCATTGAAAAGACTGAGCAAAATTTGAAAGCACTTGCAGAAAACAGCGCAGGTGAGTTTTGGAATTTCATCCAAGGTCACGTCCAGCTCATTGAATTACTTTCGAGAGAAAGTAATGTAACAGGTGTTTATAAGAATGAGTTCAACGAAGAAGAATGGATGAAAAAATTGTTTGACAAAGTTATAAAGAGCTATCCAAATGTTTTGTTCGTTTATGTTGGTTTAGCAGATGGAAGAATGTATTTAGTACCAGAAGAAGAGCTTCCAGAAGGTTATGATCCAACATCAAGACCATGGTATAAAGATGCCGTTGCAAAACCAGGACAGGTCATCATTACAGAGCCTTACGAAGACGCAATAACAGGTCAGCTTATTATAACTATCGCTAAAACAGTTCAAACAGATGAAGGGATTGTTGGTGTAGTTGCTCTTGATTTTGATTGTTCAAAGTTGGCTAACCAGCTTCTCCAAAAAGGCAAGGAACTTGGCTATTTGAATGAAGTTGTTAGTGGAAATGGAACAATTATTCTTCACAGTGTGAAAGACTATGTAGGTAAGAGCGTAAAAGACACAGAATTTTTCAAAAAGTGGCAAACAGGTCCAGAAAGTGGTGTTTTTAGGTATGTATTTGATAATGTTCCAAGAATAACAGGCTACAAAAGATTGCCAAACGGTTGGATTTACGCAACGGTCGCCCCTGAAAAAGTACTGTTATCTGATGTGAACAGACTTACTTGGATGTTTGCTATAATAATCGCATTAACCATTATAATTTCAATTGTTTTCGCGTTGATAATATCAAGAAGATATATTGTAAAACCACTTAAAGAACTCTCAGGTGTTGCTGAAAAAATTGCACAAGGTGATTTAACTGTTAATTTCTCAGTGGATACAAAAGACGAGATAGGTAAACTTGGAAATGTTCTTTCTTCGATGGTAACATCTTTAAGGGGTATGGCACAGAGGATCCAAGAGGAATCAAGTACAGTGAAACAAGAAGCAAGTCAAGTTGCGGCAGTTTCAGAGGAGGTAAGTGCGACGATAGAAGAGCTCACAGCCCAGGTTGATAGTGTTGGTTCAAATGTGAACAACGCGTCGGCAGCAATAGAACAATTGACAAGTGGAATAGAAGAAGTAGCGGCAAGCGCGCAAAACGTTGCAAATGCTTCGCAGAAATTAAGTGAAGAAGCGCAAAGGGTTTCAACACTTGCAAACGAAGGTCAAAAGGCTATATTAAGCATAGCGGATGTTATTATTCAAACGAAAGAAAAAGCGAACACGACATTTGAAACGGTGGAAAAATTGTCAGATAGCGCGAAGAATATAGGAGAGATAGTGGATACAATCAATTCGATAGCGGAACAAACGAACTTACTTGCGTTGAACGCAGCGATAGAAGCAGCGAGAGCAGGGGAAGCAGGAAGAGGATTTGCGGTAGTTGCAGATGAGATAAGGAAATTAGCGGAAGAGAGTAAACAAGCAACGCAAAATATAGCGAATATATTGAAAGGGATACTTGATGAAAGTGTAAAAGCAAGTGAGGCGACGAAAGAAACTGTGGAGATAGTGAACCAAGCGGCTGGGCAATCGAATTTAGTAAAAGGGCAATTTGACCAGATATTGAACAGTATATTGAAGATGTCGCAGATGGTGGAGAATTTGGCGGCGAGTGCGCAAGAACAGAGTGCAGCGGCAGAAGAAATGAGCAGTGCGATGGATAGTGCTAGCAGGTCGATGGTAGAAGTAGTGGAACAGATGAACGAAGTAACGATGGCGGTAAAACAACAAGCGGATGCGATAAGCACAGTAGCAAGAGCAGCAGAAAAGTTAGATGATATAGCGGAAAAATTAGTAGAAGAAGTTAGAAAATTTAAGATATAGTTGTTTGACATTGAAATTGAAAAGTAAAAATCAAAAGCTCGGGTTAAACCCGAGCTTTTTTAATTTTATATAACCTTATCTATTTTCCTGAACCCTTCGCCTAACACATACCTTGCTTCTGTTACTATAACAAATGCATCAGGGTCTATATGCTTTATAACATTTAAAACCTCTCCTAATTCTCTTCGTTTGAGTGCAACGTAAAGTACATCAATATCTCTTCCTGAATAAGCCCCTTTAGCTTTTAGTATAGTTGCACCTCTTTCCATATGTTCAAGTATATACTTTTTTATCTCCTCAGTTTTGTTACTAATTATCATTAGAGTTGTTGAAAGTTCAAGACCTTTCATTACAAAATCAATTGTGATTCCATTGATAATTATCGCTAAAAGCGCGTACATACCTATTCGTGCATTGAAAGTTATACCAGCGAGAATACCTATTGAAAAATCGACCATCAACAAAGTGGTACCCAACGGTGTGTGAAAATATTTTGAGATTATCTTTGCTAGGATGTCTGTGCCTCCGGTTGATGAGTTATTTGCAAATGCAATAGCCATACCAACAGATGCAAGTACGTTTCCAAAAAATACAGCAAGCATTAAATCGTTACCTTGGTACTTAGGAATGTTTATAACTCTATCGAATAAATCAACGAAAAAGTTCAAAGCAAATGTTGAATAAATAGTTTTAAAGCTAAAATCTTTGCCAACAAGTAAAAAACCGAGGATAAATAAAATGATATTTATAACATACATCCATATTCCAACGGAGATAGCAGGTATAAACCTGTGGAGTATCATCGCCATACCACTTGCCCCACCTGCTGCGATGTTATTAGGAATAAAGAATATAACAAGTCCAAGGGCGGTCAATAGTACTCCTATCGTTGAAAGGATATACTCTTTAATTTGTTCCTTAATGTCTAAATTTTCCCTCTTCATACCATCCCTCCCATGCTGATAATTTTTATTATGCTGAAATTTTTCACCAGTGGAATGTTTCGCTATTTTATGATATCATAATTATGTGAAATTTTAAAGAAATTGAACAATTGGAGCGTGGTGGTAGTTGGAGATTATTTTAAAGGATATACAAGTAATTTTGAACGGTAGAGTAATATTAAACGATATCTCAACAACTTTTAGTTACAGGGAAGTTGTTATGATTGTCGGTTCAAATGGTTCAGGCAAGTCAACGCTGTTGAAATTACTTGCCGGTCTTTTTGAGCCAACAAGTGGGAATATAATTTTACCAGGTGGATATAAAGATGTTTCAGAGTTAACTGGCTATGTTTTCCAAAATCCAGAAACACAGATTATAGGTAGCACTGTTTGGGAAGATGTCATTTTTGGCTTGGAAAATATAGGGTTAAGTAAAGAAGAAATGGAAAGACGAGCTAATTATGTTTTAGATTTACTTGAACTTTCAAAATTGAGAGATTACGACCCGTATTATCTTTCTGGTGGTCAAAAACAGCGTTTAGCAATAGCTTCAGTACTTGCGCTTGAGCCAGAGTTTTTACTTTTAGATGAAGTGACAGCAATGTTAGATAAAAACGGGAAAAAAGAAGTTTTAAGTGCTATCTCAAAGCTTCGAGAAATTGGAAAAGGGATTCTTGTTGCGACACATGAACTGAATCTTTTTTCGGAAGTTTGCGATAGGTGTATATTCATAGATAAAGGAAAAATAGTTTTTGATGGAGATGTACACGATGGTGTCAAGTTGTACAAAGAAAAGGTAAAGAGAGAATTTTTAGAGGTTTAAAAGAATTAAATTTTAAAAAGGGGGTACGCACTTTATGGAAACATTAAAATTCTTAACTGGGCCTAAAGCAGTTGGACCTTATTCTTCAGCTGTTAAGAGTGGAAATCTCATATTTTTCTCAGGTATTTTACCAATTGTACCAGAAACAGGTGAACTAATAACAGACGATATCAAAAAAGCAACGGAGCAAATTCTTAAGAATGTCGAAAATATGCTATCAGAAATTAACCTCTCTCCAAAGAACATCGTTAAGACGACTATATTTACGACGAAACTTGAGGAATTCGCTCAAATCAATGAGAGCTACGAGAAATTCTTTAGTAAATTTACAAATAATTATCCTGCGAGAAGTACAGTTGGTGTTCAAAGTCTCCCAAAAGGTGCAACAGTTGAGATTGAATTCATCGTTGAATGTTAAGTAATTAAGTGTTTATTCCCTTTTGATGGACGTTTTTCCACAGTTCCAATCTATTTTTAATAATCTCGTCTGCGTTGATTTCTTTGAATGGTATCATAAGTTCGAACGCATGTTTTAATGATTCAATAGGGTCAGATATTTCTCTGGCCCTATTTATTTTATCCTCAAAGCTTTTCCAATTTGAATATTCAACAAGGTATATGAGCATTACAAAAACGAATATGACTATCGATATACTAGTTTTGTAATTTTTGACTGCAGGTAGTACAAATCCAAGAATTATTCCACCAGTAAAAAGTAGCATCAAATACGTTTGACTCTTTAAAATTGCTTTGTTGAATAAGTACATTTTTAAATCTTCAATTACATCCTTCCTTACATGAGTATAAATGACTCTTGAAAAAAGAAGAATCAAGGTTAAGAGTGAAGCAAAAATAGGATTGGATATTAAAAAGCCAATTCCAATTAAGGTACATACAACTACCAAACGAGAAAGTAACAAGTTATTTATTTTATTGCCAAAATACGAGCCGAGGATAGTTATTACTAAAGCTATCAGCGTTTTCAATATTTTCACCTTCCTTAATAAGAAATCATTACGATGGAGCTATGTGGTTGGGCTATGTAATGTCCATCAACTGGAATTGGATTATCCAAAAAGTCGTTTGGATATTCTAAAGATGTATCAACTACTCTGTACCATTTCTTGCCGTACAGAGGTGGTAAAATAAATTGTAAAGGCTCTTTCCACTGGTTAAGAATAACGTATATATCGTTATCGATTTGGATGCCTTTAATTGGTTCAAAACCAGAAATCATAAAGGCTATGGAATGTGAATAGTAGCCAAGGTCTGGTTCGAACGGATTTACGCCATGCCATGTTATATCAGTTATCAAATTACCAAATTTATCGTATTTTTCGAAGAAACATTCTCTCTTTAGCGCAGGATGTGCTTTTCTGAAATGGATAATTTTCTTCACAAATTCGAACAAGTCCCTATGCTGTTCTTTCAATGTCCAATCAACCCATGTTGTTTCATCATCGATACAATAAGCGTTGTTGTTGCCTTTCTGTGTTCTAAACATCTCATCACCCATAAGTATCATAGGTGTGCCATGAGAAACCATGAGAATTGTAAAAAAGTTTTTTATCTGTTGTTTTCTAATCTTTAGAATTTGCGAGTCATCGGTATCTCCTTCCACGCCATAATTATAGCTAAAGTTTTCATCCGCTCCATCTTTATTTTTCTCACCATTTGCCTCGTTATGTTTGTGATTATACGATACCAAGTCTCTCATTGTGAATCCATCGTGGCATGTTATGAAATTTATGCTTGCGTGTGGTTTTCTATTTGCGTACAAGTCAGGGCTACCTGATATTCTCAGCATTAGTTCTTGAATGACTCCATTGTCACCACGTACAAATTTTCTTACACAGTCTCTGTACTTGCCATTCCATTCTGCCCAACCTTCTGGAAATAATCCCAAATGATAGCCACCAGCGGCATCCCAACCTTCGGCGATGAGTTTTAGTTTTCCTACGATAGGGTCTTCAGCGATATCCTTAAGAAGTGATAAATCGCCAACCCATCTTCCATCCGGTGTTCTACCAAGCACAGAGGCAAGGTCAAATCTAAATCCATCTACGTGCATTTCCGTTGCCCAATATCTAAGACTGTCAATTATCATTTCTTTTACAACGGGATGATTACAATTCAATGTATTACCGCAACCTGAGTAATTTAGATAATACCTTTTATTCGTCGGGTTTAACATATAGTATATCTCGTTATCGATACCTTTGAAGCATAACGTGGGACCTTTTTCTCCACCTTCGCCTGTATGGTTGTATACGACATCTAAAATTACTTCAAAGCCATTCTTATGGAGTGTTTTTACAAAATCTTTGAATAAAAATACCTGTTCACCAAGTTTCAAACCAACTGAATAGTTTCCAGTAACCGAAAAGAAATTTAAAGGATTATAACCCCAGACATCTTTTAGATTTTCACCTGTTAGTGGATTTATATTAGGATTTGAGTCAAGGTTAAACTCAAATATGGGCATTAATTCTATCGTTGTAACACCTAATTCTTTAAGATGGTCAAGTTTTTCTATTATACCAAAAAACGTACCGGGGAATTTTACTTTTGAGGTTGGACTTACTGTAAATAATCTAACGTGCATTTCATATATTATTGTTTCGTTCCAAGGAATGTGTAATTGTTTATCATCTTCCCAATCGTATTTTGAATCATCTATTACAATTGAACGGATCATGCTTTGAGCCGAATCAATTGTTGAAAACGACAAATCCTGAAGAGGGGATTTTCTATCGTATCCATATACCGCATCGTCATCCCAATCAAAAAATGTTGTTATAGCTTTTGCGTATGGATCTATGAGCAATTTGTTTTTATTAAAACGCTTCCCATTTATTGGGTCATACGGACCATCTATTCTCCACCCATAGTATTGTCCGTGCCCCACGCCATACACGTAAATATGCCAAATATCACCTGTTCTGTTCTTAATATGATCAAGAACAAAAACGTGCGATGGTGATTGGTCGTAATAGTTTTGGTATAGCTCAAGCGTAACACTTGTTGCATTTCTTGAGAATATAGCAAAGTTAACACCTGTTTCATCAGGCGTTGCACCAAGCCTTGGATAGCCTCTTTTGGTTTTTAACTGTTCTGACGCTGGAGGGTTCTTATACTGAAGTGGATAATCTGCCAAAATTATCCCTCCTAAATTTTTTAGGCTAATTACAATAGTTAGAAAATTACAATGGAATACTTTTAATCTTAGAAATCAGTTGTCTTAATGAGCTTTTTGACTCTTCGTTCATAGTAAGTTGTTCTGTGTATTTAAGACTTGCTTCAATCAATGTATTTATTTTATCTTGTAAAACGGATACTGAATTTGTTTTTCTAATGAGTTCGTAAAGTTTCTCTATATCTGATTCGTTTTTTGGATTTTTAGAGATTAAATTTAAAAATATTTTTTTGTCATTTTCATCTAAGAGTTCGTAAGTTAATTTAATTACTGAGGTGAATTTCCCTTCGTGTAAGTCATTTAAAGTTTTTGCGTCCCCTCCAAAAATGCCTATTATATCATCTCTGTATTGGAATGCAATTCCCGCATTTTTCCCAACAATTAATATCTTTTCTTCTTCTTTTTCTATATTATTTTCAGAAAGATAGTATCCAAATAACATAGGATAAACGAAAGTATAATAAGCGGTTTTTAACTCGCTTATCTTTTCTGGAATATCTTCGTTTACGATTTTATCATCTATTCTGCCAGCGTATAAAATGTCCAGTAATTGTCCAAAGCCTGTGTTAACATAGCACTTAGAGAAATTTTTTACGATTTTTTTCAATGTACTTTCGCTTACTTTCAATTCAGATAGTATTCCAAATATGTAAAAAGCAACTATATCACCGACAACTATTGCTAAGTCGGTTCCTAACTTGCTTGAGTTGTATGATTTTTCATATGTTTTGTGCAAAGTTGGTTTGCCTCTTCTCAAATCAGCGTTGTCAATTATGTCATCATGGACTAACAAGAATGAGTGCATAATTTCGATTGCTGCGGCAAATGTAATGGCATCGTCCATATTTTTCCCTTTGTATCCGTTGTAAGAGAGTAACAAAAGAAGTGGCCTTACTCTCTTTCCAGGTCTTAGAGTGAATTCATTGAAGTTTTCTATTAACTCTTTTAAGTTTTCTGGTGCAATTTTTTTAAGTTCTTCGCAAAGAGTTTCTATCTTTTCATCGATTTTTTGAATATAATGATTCAATTCCATATCATTTAAACACTCTCCATTTGGTATTTTTTAACAATTTCTTTGATGTTCTTTTTTAATTATATCACCTTATGAAGAAATTGCAAAGGAAACTCAAATCATAAAGAAGCTTACGAATTATAAATTCCAATTTGTGTTAACAAAAACAAACAGGCAATGGGTAACAGAAGCCATTGCCTGTTTTTAGAGTTTATTTAAACCGATTTTGAATTAGAAATATTCTATATTTACTATTTTTCCTTTCTTTTCTAATATCTGTGCCAAGTCATGTATTAATCTGAATTTGAGTGATATGTCATGTGAAAATAGAGGATTTTGGTGAGCAGGATTTATAGCGCGCCCAACCAAGAAAGTTATAACATCGGATTCTTCGAACATATCTATTAATTTTTGAGCTCCAACTCCCAATTGAGTTTCTTGAGATTCGTAATATCTGAAAACTTGAGAAAGAGTTATTATGCCTTCCGTTACAAGGTCTATTCCTTCCATATATCCTATTGGTGGTGAAATTTCAGAGATACTCGAAAAATCTATTTCTACTTTCCTTCCAAGAACTTTTTCAACAATTTGGCTTGTTGTTCCGCCACAGATAACTTTCTTACCTTCTGATTCAATTAATCTTTTTACAACAATCTCGTCTAACTCCTTCCTTTCTGGTGGACCAATCATTATTGTCAAATTCCTTCTCTCTCTGATTTTAATTACGCAAACTGTTGCATCATCACCTTTCGTTCCAGTATCAAGAGCTTCTGCAAGTCTTACAAGGTGTAAAGCAATGCTTTGCGGATCAACTTTGTGCTTTATCAAGTTAATCAATTCGAATTTTACATTCTCTAATCCGAACCCAAAAGGAAATCTTTTCGTTCCCATTCCAGCTTGAGTAATTCCATCGGTCATTAAAAATATGAAATCACCCGGCTGGACGCTAAATTGTGAACAATACACTTTTCTATTTTCTATCTCAATATGTTTTTTAGTAAGCTCTACCATCTCGTTTCCTCTGTATACCAAGACAACAGGAAAATCGTATTCGTATATGTCACATTCACCTGTTTCATGGTCAACATGGCAAGTTGCTAATGTTGCATAACTTATTCCACGTACTTTACACGTTGGAAGCGTCGAGATAATGGATTTGAAAACTTCTGAAATATGGACATTTTTAAATACCATAGTTGTTGCCATCGAAGCGGTGAGTGTGGATAGTATGCTTGCCTTTATGCCACTTCCGAGACCATCTGAAACACTAACAACTGTCTTTTTTTCGTCTCTTTTTATCTTTATCGTATCACCACAAACTTCTTCGCCTGCTTTGTTTTTTTGCGCATAATGTATCTCACACGTCAGCATTTTCTTCCCCCATGTACTTTTTAAATTCTAAAAAGTGGGCTTTTGTCTCAGCTATAGACTCACCGAGAATGCTTGCAATGTCTTGCGCGAGTTTCATTTGATTATTTAAAACTTCTTCTATCTTTTCTATCGTCTTACTTTTTAATTCATTCATTCGTTCTTTTTGGATTATTAACTCAGTTATGTCGACAAGTAATATAACGTTTCCACTATCTTCTGGTAAACTGAACGCTTTTGGATAGAAATAAAACTTTTTCCCATTTATATAAATCTCGTGGATTCTGTTTGGATCGTTGAATATTCTTTCGCAAATCTCAATGAGTCTTTCCTTTTCGTAATTTACAAATAACTTCTTAGCTGATTCGTTGATGTAAAGTAAATCGTTATCTTTGAATATCAATATACCATTGGGTGATTCATCGACAACTTTGTTGGAAACTGATGAAACTTTTTCAATAAGGTAAGCAAAACACATATCTTTTTCTGCCTTACCAAGATAAACAGCTTTTGCTTTCTCAACACAAGTGTCGTATCCACAACCGCTACAATTTAGTTCCTTCTCTGGAGAATCTTTTTCCATAGACTTCAGAATATTTTCTATCTTTTCTTTACTGATTTCTACCTTTTTAGATTTATTTATAAATTGTTTTTTTAAACTAAAATTATACTCCTTTAAATCTATATACTTAGGCTGAATAGATGTATTGTTAATTTGTTTGATTACACTATTTAATTTGAAGCGTTTTTCAAGAATATTAACATTTCTATCGGTTGCTGGACCATTTAGACATCCACCGTGACAAGCAGACATTTCTATAATTACTTTTTCATTTATATTTTCATTGAAGTGTTCAAGAAAATCGATAATGTTGTTTACGCCTTCTAAAATCAAATGATTATAAGTATTTTGTTGAGCTGAAAATAATATTCCACCGGATGTTGGATAAAAACGTGTTCTTTTTGGATAAGGGAAATCTGGTAACCTTTCTTTGTAATCATTAACAATTATTTCTCTTTTTTTTATAAATTTTTCAAGTTCTTCAAATGTTAGAACAACGTCGTAATAATTTTCAAGTTCTTCTTTTTTTGCTATACACGGTCCGACAAAAAGCTTTGGAAGGTCGCCAAAAAGTTGGTTTAAAAACTGAGAATGTGCAATTGCAGGTGATACAATCGGCATCATGTACGGTATCAAATGCGGATAGTGTTTTTCTATTAGATTTACAATTACCGGGCAAGATGTTGTAATCAACGAGTGATTAGAATTTTCGTATATTCTAATATATTCTTCCGTAACAAACTCTGCACCGACAGCTGTTTCGGAGATGTAAACGGCGCCCAGTGACTTTAGAATAGATAAAATCTTTAATGGAGCATCCTCATTTCCATAAAATGACGGTGCGATAGAAACAATGAAAGGTTTATTTATTAAAGATTCAAATTTTGTTATATCATCACGGTAATTTTTTGCGTTCTGTGGACATACATTAACACATGTTCCACACAAAATACATTCATCTTCTATGACGAAAGATACATCATTTTGAAAACTTATCGCTTTTACAGGACAATTTCTAAGACATTTGTAACAGTATTTACAATTGGCACGATTTGAAATAATATATAGACTTTCCTTCACTATTTATCACCTTCGTTTATGAATTTATTTCTTAGATATTCATATACAACTTCTATGTTTTCACAATTAATATTTGATAATAGTTTATCATCAATTAGTATATTTACCCCATTTACACACATCCCGAGGCATAGTGAACCCTTGAGTTCAACTGAGTTTTCTAATTTATTTTTTTCGATAAATTCTTTGAGTCTTTCTGCTATTGAGTACGAACCTTTTAAATGGCATGAACTACCAAAACATATACTAACTACGAATTTTTCGTTTTTTAAATCTTTTTCACTTTCCATATGCTCTCCCATCTCCAAAAATTTTTGATTTGTTTCGTTAATTATTTCACGATAATTCCAGTTCTATGATAATACCTTGGATAAAAAAAGTCAAGTGCCCCAAATCGGGGCACTTGTGATTTATAGAAATTTATTTTTATTTTTTAGCGTTTTTAGTCTTGGAACTCTATTAATCCGTACTTACCATTTTTCCTGTATAATAGATTGATTTCACCTGTATCTACGTTTCTAAAAACAAAGAAAGCGTGATTCATAACATCCATTTGGGCAAGTGCTTCTTCAAGAGAGATATTTGCTAAAAATACTCTTTTTACTGTGTCTATCTTTTCTTCTTCCTCTTCTGAGAGGTCTCTTGGTGTTAGTTCTTCAGCAATTACTTCAATTGCACTTTTTACATTTGATTTGTGGTGAGATTTGTAATATTCTCTTTCTTTTTTTACCGATTTTTCAAAACTGTCCGATGCACTGTCAATAACACCGTAAATATCATTTGCCTTCTCTTGAACAACAATATCTTTTCCGTTAAAATGTGTTTTAAGTAAGAGAGTATAATATGGACCATCTTTGTCAAAACGCGCTTCGATGTTGATGTTTGCTTTGTCTTTAAAAGAGCTGAGCACTCTCTTTACTTTTTCTAACTTTTCTTCAAGATAAGAAACAACAGCATCTGAAAGTTCGATACCTTTGGAAAAAGTCTTAATCTCCATATAATCACCTCCGAGCGATTTCCTCGTTTAGCTCCGTCACAAGCTCCATTGTGTAGAAAGACAAAGTGATAAGGAAATAACTTACTACTTTTGATATCACTAATTTCTCATCCGATAAAACAAATTTTTTCGCTGTCAAAATAAGAGAAATCAAAAGAGCTGTCGAAATCAAAAATAGAAATGGTATGAAATAACCAATAAAGGTAAAAATGAGCATAAATATCATGTAAAGGTTTGATAATGCACGAAGTTTTTCATCATCGACGTTAAACCATTTGCTTATTACTATGGTAAGTCCTATTATTCCAATGAAGAATGCAGTGTTTGCAATGCCTATGAATACCTTGACGGCAACGTGATCTATAAAGAAAAATGCGTTTGAAATTATAGACATGATAAACCCAATCGAAAACAACAAAGAAGAGAATATTATGAAATCCTTTGAAGATTTTTCTTCGACGATACTGTTTAAGTAGTCTTTTATCATCACCGAACCTCCCCATATAGTAATTTTATATATTAAAATTTTCCCCAATTACAAATCCAAATACTTCAGGGCCAACGTGAGCGGCAATAGCAGGACCTATCCTGGCTATTGAATGAACGTTGAAGCCTTCTAAAAGTTTATCAAAATATGGTTTCATTGTACTAACACCTAACCCTCCAATTACAATAGGGTTATTTATATTTTGAGCAAAATTTTGAGCAATTTCTCTCATCTTTGAAACACAGCCATCTAATGTACGTGATGTGTCAATAGAAAATGTGTAACCTTCTTCGTCAGTAGATAAAATAGGTTTGATTTTCAATAATCTCCCAATTAATGCCTTGGCTTTACCGATTCTACCACCACGTTCTAAGTACTCGAGTGATGAGACAGTGAAAACTAAAAGGCTTTTTCTCACAAACTCATCTACTAATTCCTGAGTAACTTTTATACCATTTTCAACTGCATTTATAACTCTGTAGAGAATATAAGTTGTTTTAACACTTCCACTCTTTGAGTCAAACAAGTGGATATTTTTTAAATTCTCGTTTTTAATTATAGAATTTATGGTATCGTAAGTGCCACTTAATTTTGATGATATTGTTACGACATAAACATTATCGTATTCTTTTGAATACTTTAAAAGTTTTTCACGCATTTCTTCGGTTTTGGGTTGAGATGTAGCGATTTTTGCACCAGAAAGACAATGTTTATAAAATTCTTCATCAGTTATAGTAATTTTGTCTATATATTCTTTATCGTTTACATATACTCTTAGTGGAAATATATCTGTTGGAACATTGAATTTTAAATCATTTTGAAAGTCAGCTGAACTATCGAAAATGTAAATGTTATTCATAATTAACCCCCTTGGCAATTAAAATACCAAAACCGTGTAAGCCAACATGTGCCATAACCGCAGGACCGATTTCTAAAAACACAGGTTTTATATTAAAGTGATTAGAGATTTCATACACATATTGCTTGTAATCATCTGAACCAACAGCAGCATAAAGTACATAATTTTCTTGTCCTTCAGATTTATTCTTTTCAATAAAACTTTCAAATTTATTTATCATTAAATCAGTCAATTTTTTTGTACTCAGTGATTTACCGACTAATTCAACTTCGCCCGTACGTGCCACTGTTAGTATTGGTTTTATGTGTATCATTTGTCCTATAATTGAACTAATTTTTCCAATTCTTCCGCTTTTATTGAGTCGCTTTAAATCAAAGACCGAAATTAAGAACAAAGAATCATCTCTATAAGATATTATATCATTTTCTTCCAATATTTTACCATTCAAAATATCTGTAATCATTCGTTCAAAAATGTAAGTATTTTGAATACTAACCGTTTTCGAGTCGAAAACAATAATATTTTCGTATTTGCTCGCTATTGTGTTGAATAAATTATAAGTTCCACTCAAAAGCGAAGAAACTGATAGAACATAAACATACTGGTATTTGTTTGATAATTTTTCGAAAGTTTCTTCTACTTTGGTTATCAATGGAAGAGATGTTTCTAACTTTTTTTCTTCTTTAAGTGCTTCTATTATCTTTTCTGATACTTCTTCACTGTCTTCGTATTCTTTATCATCAATATACACTCTGACGGGTATTGTAATCACTTCTACTTTATCTTCAATCTTCTTTAAGAATTCTTTTCTTAATTTTGTTGTACTGTCGACAACAACGGCATATTTCAAATTAAATTACACCTCCAAAGCTTTTATCTCAATTTTCCAAGCAGAACTTTAATCTGCTTTACCGCTGCTTATACCATCACCAAGATACTTGTGTGGATCAAATTCTTCAGGCTTCCCGACCTCTTCAGTAAGTATAGTAACGTTGCTATTTCCATCACAATGGATGAAACCATCTACTACCCTATATTTTTCTTCTCCATCTTCTGTTTTTATTCTAACGTCTGTTACAGCCAATTTAGCAATTAATGGAGCCCTTTTATCAAGAACACCCATTTCCCCCTCAACTGTTTTGAAAACAAGAATTTTTGCGTTACTAAATTCCATAATTTTGTATGGTGTCACAATTTTTATTTTCATAAAGCAACACTCCTATCTTTTGTATTTCATCTTTCATCATAATAACAAATAACAAAGAACCGGCAGTCAACAATGACTGCCGAATATTCAATGATTTATATCACAGCTGCCTGACTTAATTTCTTTGCTTTTTCAACAGCTTCTTCTATTGTACCAACCATGTAAAACGCTGCTTCTGGAAGGTCATCATATCTACCTTCAAGAATTTCTTTGAATCCTCTTATTGTTTCTTTAATAGGAACATACACACCGGGCATTCCTGTAAATCTTTCAGCAACGTGTGTTGGCTGTGTCAAAAATCTTTGAATTTTTCGTGCTCTTTGAACGATTAATTTATCTTCCTCAGAGAGTTCTTCCATACCAAGGATTGCAATAATGTCCTGTAAGTCTTTATACCTTTGTAAGACTTCTTGAACACCTCGTGCAACTTCATAATGTTCCTTACCAACTATGTTTGGATCGAGTATTTTTGACGTGGAATCCAGAGGGTCAACCGCTGGATACAAACCAAGCGCAGCCAACTGCCTTGAAAGAACTATTGTTGCATCAAGGTGTGTAAATGTTGTTGCAGGAGCTGGGTCAGTTATATCATCAGCAGGTACGTAAATTGCCTGAACTGAAGTTATAGATCCGCGCTTTGTTGAAGTAATTCTTTCTTGAAGTTCGCCCATATCAGTTGCAAGTGTTGGTTGGTAACCAACCGCTGAAGGCATTCTACCAAGCAATGCAGAAACTTCACTACCTGCTTGTACAAATCTAAAAATGTTATCTATAAATAATAGGACATCTCTACCTTCAACATCTCTAAAATATTCAGCGACGGTAAGTGCGGTGAGTGCTACTCTAAACCTTGCTCCCGGTGGTTCATTCATCTGGCCAAAAACTAGAACCGTATTATTTAAAACACCAGCTTCTTGCATTTCAAGGTATAAATCGTTACCTTCCCTTGTACGTTCTCCAACTCCTGCAAACATAGAGAAACCTTTGTGCTCGATTGCGATATTTCTAATCATTTCCATAACAAGAACGGTTTTACCAACACCAGCACCACCAAAGAAACCTATCTTACCACCTTTTGGGAATGGAGCAAGTAGATCTATGACTTTCAGACCAGTTTCAAGAATTTCAATTTCTGTTTTTTGTTCAGCCATAGATGGTGCAGGTCTATGGATAGGCCAGTATTCTACATCTTTTAATTCTCCATTTTCATCGATGGGTTCGCCTATAACATTAATCATTCTTCCAAGGATTCCGCGACCAACTGGAGCTTTTATAGGTTCTCCTGTGTTTTCAACTTCCATTCCACGAATGAGCCCATCAGTACTATCCATAGCAACTGTTCTTACCGTATTATCACCAATCAACTGTTCAACTTCAAGTATAAGTTTTTTGCCTGTTTGAGGATTATTTACAACAAGCGCGTCGTATATGTCAGGTAACTCACCTTCTGAAAATTTCACATCTACGACAGGACCAATTATTCTCACAATCTTTCCAATAGATTTTTTGGACACACGTATCACTCCTCCTGATTCGTGGCTTGTATACCACTCCATCACTCTCAATTAATCTTCTTTGAGTGCGTCTGCTCCAGTTACTATTTCTATGAGTTCTTGAGTAATAGACGCTTGTCTCGCTTTGTTATATTCTATAGTTAGAAGTCTAACAACTTCTTCTGCATTTTCTGTCGCATTTCTCATTGCGTTTTGCCTTGCGTATAGCTCACTTATCTTAGTCTCAAATGCTAAAGAGAACAATACTGATGCAGCGTAGAATTCTATAAGCTTAATTTGAAATTCATCTTCAAGTGGTTCAAATTCGTACCTATCACCTTTTTTTTCATTCTCCTGAGTAAATGGAACAAGTTGAAAAACATCAGGAATTTGTGCAAGCTTACTTCTAAACTTTCCGTAAATTACCTTTACTTTTGAGACATTATTTAAAACTAAATCACTAATTAGCGTTTGTGCGAATTCAAATGTTGGTACCTCGTAAGCATGCTCGTATATACGTTGAATTTTTTCATGCTTCTTAAATATAGGAGCAAGTTTTGTACCAACTACGTATATGTAGTCAAAGTTTTCTTTTTTATCCAAGCTTAAAGCTTTCTTAGCAATTTCCGATGGGAAAGAACCACAAAGTCCCATATCTGTACCAATTACAACAAGTGCACTTTTACCTTCGCCATTAATGAATGGATGCTTAACATCAAAATGAACTTTCTCAACTATGTTTTTTGTTTCGTTGAGAAACTCACGAGCCATCTTCAACCTTTTTTCAACTTTTTTTATTTGAGCGGTTGAAACCATTTCCATTGCTTTTGTTATTTTCTTTAAAGATTGCGTGGCATTTATGCGTCTTTTGATTTGTAATAGTTTACCACGACTCATTATTTATCACTTCCCATAGAGTTTAACAAATTCTTCTTTGAACTCCTTTATTACTGCGTGTAATTTTGTTTCGTTTTCTTTTGAAAGTTGTTTTGTTGTTCGTATTTCATCTAAAAGACTGGAATATTTTTCTTTTACAAATTTCAATAGCCCTTCTTCAAAAGCCTTAACTGCATTGATTGGTAAATCATCAAGGTATCCATTTATACCAGCAAATAGTACTACTACTTGATCTTCTACTTCCATAGGACTGTACTGTGGTTGTTTCATTAATTCCATTAGTCTTTGTCCACGTGTAATTTGTGCTTGCGTGGCTGGATCAAGTTCAGTTGCAAATTGTGCGAACGTTTCGAGTTCTTGGAATTGTGCTAAGTCGAGTTTTAAAGAACCAGCAACTTGTTTCATTGCTTTTATTTGTGCTGCACCACCGACACGTGAGACAGAGAGACCGATATTAACTGCTGGACGTTGACCAGCGTAGAATAAACCTGGTTCAAGATATATTTGCCCATCGGTAATAGAAATAACATTTGTAGGAATATATGCAGATATATCGTTTGCTTGCGTTTCTATAATTGGCAGAGCGGTTAACGAACCCCCACCGTATTTTTCATTTAATCGGGCTGCCCTTTCAAGAAGTCTAGAGTGTAGGTAAAAGACATCGCCAGGGTAAGCTTCCCTTCCCGGTGGTCTTCTAAGGAGCAGAGAAATTTGTCTATATGCGACCGCATGTTTGGAGAGGTCATCGTATACAACTAATGCATCTTTTCCGTTGAACATGAAATACTCGCCCATGGCACATCCAGCATATGGAGCTATGTATTGTAATGTTGCTGGATCAGATGACGCGGCAACAACAACAGTAGTGTATTCCATTGCGCCAGTTTGTCTAAGTTTTTCAACGATTCTTGCTACGGCGGATGCCTTCTGACCGATTGCAACATAAATACAATAGACACCCTTACCTTTTTGGTTTATTATAGTGTCGATAGCTATAGCTGTTTTACCTGTCTGTCTGTCACCTATAATTAACTCTCTTTGTCCTCGTCCAATTGGAATAAGTGAATCAACAACCTTTAAACCAGTTTGTAGAGGAGTATCTACAGGTTTTCTGAAAATAACACCAGGTGCTTTGAATTCTATAGGTCTTGTTTCTTTATATTCTACTGGTCCAAGTCCATCTAAAGGTTCACCAAGAGGATTAACAACGCGGCCGAGTAAACCTTCGCCAACTGGAACTTCCATTATTCTGTTTAAACGTCTAACCGTGTGTCCTTCTTTTATATCTTTATAATCACCGAGTATAATTATACCGACGTTGTCTTCTTCTAAGTTAAATGCAAGTCCTTTCGTGCCTGTCTCGACGAATTCAACCATTTCATTCGCCATTACATTGTTTAAACCGTATACCCTTGCTATACCATCACCAACTTGTATAACCTTTCCTGTATCTTCCAGTCTTATTTCTTCTTTGTAATCAGATATCTTTGCTTCTAAAACTCTTACGATTTCTCCAGGGTTTAATCTCAAGGTATCACCCCTCTCTATTTAGAGCGTTTCTTGCAATATTTTGAAGTCTTCCCTTAACCGTTACATCAAATGTTTTACCGGCGAATTCCATGACGACACCAGCTATTAGGCTATCATCCACTGTAACATTAAAGACCGGTTTTCTGTTAGTGTATTTCTCGACAAATTTTGAAAGAATTTCTTCTTCCTCTTTTGAAAGTTCCATGGCCGAGGTAACATTAACTGGTATAAGTCCTTTATCTTCAAGAATAGTATAGTCAAAGAAAGAAATTATTTGATTAATATACTTTAGTCTTTTATTTACGATGAGTAAGTTAATAAACTTACGAAAAATTTCGTCGTATTCAATTTTCAACTCTTTCATGATATTCAAAACAAATTGAACACGATTTTCAGGTTTAATCGCTTGGTTGTTTAGATATACTGATGCTAAGTTATAAATATCTCCAAGAATGTTTAGGAGTTCTTTGTAAGTCTCAGTTTTTCCGTTGGTTTTAGATATGTTGTACAAAGCCAACGCATATTTGCTCGCAATTGCCGAGTACATCATTTTTCATACTCCTTTATAACCTTAGCAAGATATTCTCTCTTTGCTTTTTCATCAAGTGTGCCTTTGAGCACTTTCATTGCAAGATTAATAGCAAGTTCCGTAGCAATTGTCTGTACTTGCGCGAGCGCTTCTTGTTTTTGCTTTTCGATTTCTAAGTAAGCGTTTTGTAAAATTTTCTCAGCTTCTTTTTGGGCTTTTTGTTTGGCTTCTTCAACTATCTTTTCAGATTCTGAGTTTGCAGAAGCGATTATTTGTTCAGCTCTTATACGAGCATTTTTTAGCTCTTCTTCGGCATTTTTCTTTATTTCTTCAGCTTGCTTCCTAAGTTTTTCAGCTTCTACAATTTCTCCTTCAATTTTCTCTTTCCTCTTTTCCATCATTCCCAGGAAAGGCTTATAAAGAAGCTTATTAAGAATCCATAGTAAAAATAGAAAATTTAATAATTGTACTACAGCAGTTAAGTTAATTTCAAAAAAGTCCATATACCTCGCCTCACAAAGCGAATAGTATCAAAAAGGTAATAAGCAATGAGTAAATACCTGTTGTTTCAGCGATAGCGTCTGCAAGCAACATCCTTGTAACAATAACGTTTGTAAGTTCTGGTTGCCTTGCGATAGCATCCATTGCGTGTCCACCAACGTGACCTTCACCTACACCAGGACCAATTGCACCAAGTCCCATACAAAGTCCTGCTCCAATAGCTTTACCAGCAGTGATAATAGCATCCGCAATAATCTTTACACTTTCTTGATCCATCGTAAATACCTCCCTCTTTAAGTGTAATTGTTAAGTGTAATTATAATGTTTTAAATTTAAGATACTTGAGAAGATATATATGCAACAGTCAACGTTGAGAAAACAAACGCTTGAATCAGTCCCGAGAATATTCCAAAGTATCCCCATAAAAATGGTGGTAGGAATAAGTATTTTACAAAGTAACTTAGCGTTAGGCCAAGTATTCCCCCACCTGTTATATTTCCAAACAAACGTAAAGAATGTGAAACCGGTTTTGCAAGTTCTCCAATTATGTTCATTGGTAAAAGAAATGGTACTGGTTCAAGAAAACCTTTGAACCACTCTTTTATACCTTTTGACTTTATTCCAAAATATTGGCTAATTACAAATACCATTACAGCGTATGTTAGATTTGTATTAAGATCTGATGTTGGAGGGATCCAAGTGTCACTAAATAAGACGAATTTAACATTTCTTATTACTTCTCCACCATCTGTAATTGTTTTGGATACATCGACTGAGATACCTGGTATAAAACCACCTATCAAGTTCGAAACGGCTATGTATATAAAAAGTGTTGTAGCAATTTTAAAAGTTATATTTGCGTACTTTTCATCAGGAATACTACTCTGTACAATATCGTAAATAAATTCCATTATCGACTCAGCAAATGATTGCTTCTTTGTAGGAACAATGGAATAGTCCTTGTTAACTTGCTTTGCGAACCAAATGATAATTCCGATAATTACAAATGACATGACAATTGTCATAGGATTTATCCTTTGATACCATGCACCTGTAGATGGGCCAACGATCCATCTATTTGCAACATTTTTAAGGGCATCGCTTGGAGTGGGTGGAAGTCCGCCTAATTTTATGTTAAGTATTCCAATGGTTACATAAGCGACCAAAAAAACCAGCAATTGAATTTTAGCTTTTGTGCTCATTTTCCTCTTTTCTGTCAATTTTACCACCTCCAAGAGAACAAGTAGATAACCATTTTTAAATTAATCATTCCTATGAAAGTACCTATTATTCCCCATAGGGGTTCTTTTGCTATAAGAGCAGATAAAAGAAATAGCGAAGCGTAAAATATGTATCTTAAACCGTACATCTTTGGAATTTTAAATGAACCTAAATTTATTATATCATAGTTTTCGTAGCTTTTTGCAATAAATAACAATCCAACTAATGAACCTATAGTTCCCAAATAAAGACCAATTATTGCACTCCAAAGCCCAAATATTATGAATAAAATTGACTCCACTATGGTAAAAGGTATAGAATACTTTATTATGTTTTTTAATACTCCTTTTAATGCTTTACGTAAATTTTCATCAAATTCTAAATTTGTGATGAGGTATTTTTTTTCAATATCATTGGTTTCATATTCTTCATTTACTTCGTTCTCATTATCCTGAGCCAATTTTAGTAATTCTTGATAAGCTCTTGATTTCTGGACTTTTATTGGCACTTTTTCGTTACTTTTCATCATTTTTTGATTTTTGTTCTCTTTGTTCTTCTTTCTCATATTTTTCAACTTCTTTCAGTATATACCTTATACCGTTGTAGATACCTGAGGCTAAACCTAAGAATACAAATATTATCAGAAAAATTTTACGTGTACCGAACATGTTATCTAAAAACATTCCAATTATAATACTGACTAATATGTTTGCGATTATCGTAAATCCAAAGCCTGTGACGATATTCATTTTTGATATTTCTTTTCCTATATTAGCACCTACACTGTTATTTTTTTTCTTCGACATCAAACTCACCTGAGAAGCGTTTAATTTAAACAATTATTATCTCCCTTGGTAGTGTTGATAATATTTCACATCCATTTTCCCTAACCACAACATCTTCTTCTATCCTTATTCCAAACTCTCCTTCGAGATATATTCCAGGTTCAACTGTCACAATATGTCCATCCTCAAGAGGTTTTTCATTTCTATAACTTAGACTTGGGTTTTCATGTACTTCTAAACCGAGTCCATGTCCTAAGCCATGGCCAAAATATTCACCGTATCCACTTTCAGCAATATGATTTCTTGCGAGTGAATCAATTTCTTTGCCTGTAATTCCAGCTTTTATCGCATCGAGTGCTTTTTGTTGAGCCTCGTACACTATTTTATGAACCTCTTTCACTTTATCTGAAGGTTCACCAATTGAAAATACTCTTGTCAAATCACTGTTGTATCCTTTGTACCTTGCTCCCCAGTCAACGACAATTACCTCTCCTTTTTGGATAACCTTTTCCGATGCTTTGCCATGTGGTAATGCCCCTCTATAGCCAGATGCGATTATTGTATCAAAAGCTCTATCATCTGCTCCAAGTAATTTCATTTGATATTCTAAATATGCTGCTAGCTCGTATTCTTTCATACCAGCTTTTGCTATTTCAAGCATCTTTTTGAACGCTTCTTGAGCGATTTCAACTGCTACTTTTATTTTTTCAATTTCTTCTTCTGTTTTTTTTGAGCGTACCTCAAGCAATAAAGAAGAAACATCTTCAAACTCGGTTTTCAATTTTTCTCTCAAAGCTTCAAAATAACCAGCAGATATTCTGTCTTTTTCAATAGCAAGCTTTTGTAACTCCATAGAATTTATTAATTCAGCGACGGTATCTAAAAATGTTTTGGGTGGTATGTATTTAACTAATTCAAACATACTTTCTTCTTTTACCTGTGTCCAATAGCGTGAATCGGTGACAATAAGATGTCTTTTTGGTGTGATAAGCAGTGCGGAGAAACTTCCAGTGAACCCTGAAAGATATCTTGTTGTAACAGTGTTTGACGACTCAACGTTCAGAACTAATATTCCATCAACATTCTTCTCGAAAACTTTTGCTTTGACTTCTTCTAAACGTGTATTCATTTAAGTAACCCCCTTCAAAAGTCATCCAAATTTATGGTAAAAAAATTATTAATATTTTTACACTTGGCGTGCTCGGCGGGACTTGAACCCGCAATCTTCGGATCCGGAGTCCGACGCTCTATCCAATTGAGCTACGAGCACTTAAAAACTATTCTTTTGTAACAGTGAATGAATAAACAGGTATTTGATTAATTTGTGTATCTCTCAATTCTAAATCTAAATTAGACAGCATTTGTCTAGTTTCGTTGTTAATTATAATACATTCTGGCTTTTTTTCAATCTCAGAAAGTGATTTGGAAAAATCTTTAAAGATTCTATATACAAAAAAACCTTTTGCAAACAACGTATAAGCTGTGTATGGATCTTCGGAGAATGCAATTCCAGATGAGAGATTGAATTTGTCATCGAATGGAACTTCTATTATAATTGCAAATTCAGCTTTTATCTCTTGTGGTTGTTTTATTTTGGTTATTTCGAGTTTCTTTGCCCTTTGTGGATTATTAATATAGTCTAATAAAAGTTGCTCGGCACTGAAGCGGTCATCGTCTTTTTTTTGGTATGCTTTTGCCATCTGAGTTGTCAATCTTTCGTCTATAAAAAGTACTTCTTTACCCTGCTTTAAAAGTTTTATACCGAACTTTATAACTTCAAATGTTTGCGTAGAATAATTTCCACTCATGGATAATGGTATACCTAAAATTATTTTTTTGAATGACGATATCTTTGTATGTATTTCCGAGGTTTTAATTGTTCCGCTCTCAGAAACAAAAACGTTTCCAATGGCATAGCCACACTTACTTTTTCCATAATCAATGGCTATAATACTCATCTATAATATTTCCTCCAAGTTTTTCGATATTTCCAATCTTGCTTTCGTTTTCAGTAATTTCATCTAGTGCTATAACCATCTTTGACGGATTTTTTGGATCGGGGAATAATTTTGCATGTATTCCTTTTTTTCTTAGCTCAATGAGATTTTCAATAGGTTTTTCAGTCCTTAAAATATATTTTAAGTTCTGAGTCATGCATATATCTCTCCTCTATCAATCTGTATATTTCTTTCATAGATAAGGCCTCGAGTTGAAGAGTGTATCTTTCAAAATAAGGTAATTCAATTTCTCTTTCTTTAAGTCTTGTTATTTTTTCTGGAATAAAATCAACAGGTTTAACTATATTTTCAACTATTCCGCCGAGATCTTTGTAAATGCTCTTTACAACCCCCTTTGGTATATCGTAATTTGATAGTATAGCTTCAAAATCATCTTGTTTCATCGGAAGATATATATTCAATTCTTCAACTATCTTTTCCAAATCTTCAAGCGTGGGGAATAATTTTTTCAATGATTCGTATCTTTTATTCACGTCTTGTGTTGAATAATTTAACTGCAGCAGCACATTTCCATCTCCACTTACTGCATCAATTATTTCACTCAGAGTATAAGGAAAGTCAAAGAGTCTCACTTCGACTTTTCCAAATAAACCAGGTAATCCATCTGTATTCGTTGAAGAAATAAGCCTCTTTATTTTTCTTTTCTTTACAAGATTGGATATAATTAGTCTTTGGAATGGGGCGAGCTGTGATGAGTAAAAGACTGTATCTCGAGCGGACATCTTTTTTACGTAATTGTTGAAGAAAATTTCTACAGAGTTATGCGTTGAGAATAGATACACAAGTGAAGAAACAGTATTGTTGAGAGACTTTGGCTGATTTCTCTTATCTTCTATTGAGAATTCAGATTTACCTTCAACTTCATAAATTGGAAGATTGGTTTCGAAATTAAATATTGTTGTGTAAAATGCTTGCTTACCAAATTTATAAATTATCCTTTCAAATAGGTTTTCGTCAAAATTTCTCAAGAAATGAATTTCGTTTAAAACTACAAAATCAAAATCATCTAAGCTGGAAATGAACTTATCGGCATATACCGCATTCGTCACAATGTGCCTTCCATTACTTCTGTTAACAGAATTAAGTAGTACCAAGCCTTGTATGTTATGTCTCTGTAAACTTTCATAGATATGCATGGCCTCGATACTTGATGAATTTATAATTAATACTCTTCCTTTTCTCATTAAATCGTACAAAAATGCATTCCTAAAGTGCATTTTAAATCTTATAACCGCTGGTCTTTGTATTTTGTATAAATTGCTTACTTTTTCAATTCTGGAGAATATATCGTCTTCTATATGTTTTTGACTGTACTCTTCTTCTTTCTGTTGCTTCCAATTAACGCTAAATGAATGCAAGAAAGCCCTATCCATAACATCGTCATCGCTTACATGATAAAATTTAAAATCCAACACATTAAGTTGAGGGCCGGCTTCTCCAGTCCTTAAATTACCAACGACATCCATTCGCATAAATTGTGGTTGAATGCCATACATTTCATTTGGTGAGAATTTTAGCCCAAACCCTACACCTTCTATGCTATTACTATTGCCTTTTAGAGTTAATCGAATGTTGTAACCTGTTTCACCAAAGATTTTAAATCGTTCAACTGGACTGTTTTGTATTAAAAATACTGGCTCAGGATTACCATGCCCGTATGGCTCTAATAATTCTATTGATTTTAATAAATCTTCATTTATTTCATCTACAGATACTTTTTCATCTACGGCAATTACTTCTTCTACTTTTATATCTTCTTCACTTATTTTTTCGCGTATTGCTTTTATTAGCTCTGGAATTTTTTCTTCTTTCAAGCTAAAACCAAGCGCCATTGTGTGCCCACCAAAATCTTCAAATATATCTCTAAATCTCTCAAGCAGTTCTATTATATTAACCCCCTGTACACTCCTAGCGGAACCTCTTCCCATTCCATCTTCGATGGATATAACCATAACAGGTTTGTTATACAGATGAACAAGTCTTGTGGCAACTATTCCTATAACACCAAGATGCCAGCCATAGCCATAAGAAACAATTATTGGTAGACTAGCGAGATTATTTGATTCGATCATCTGTACAGCTTCGTTATATATTTTTGCTTCGATACCCTGCCTTGTTACATTATATCCTAACAAAATCTCTACAAGCTCAGTCGCACTTGCCTCATCTTTGGTGACTATCAGTTTAAATGCATCATCAGGAGAATCGAGCCTGCCAGCTGCATTAAGTTTTGGAGCGATTCTATAACCAATATCGCGCGTACTTATCGTGGCAATACCTATTTTTTGAATAAGTCGAACAATGCCAAGTTTAGCTGTATTGTTAAGCCTTTTTAGGCCTTCTCGAACAATGTACCTATTTTCGTCTAAAAGTTCAACCATATCTGCAACTGTACCAAGGGCAACTAAATCTAACAATTCATCGGTTACAGATGGTGGGATATTCATTTTTTCTGCTAGTGCGGTAATAAGTTTGTAGGCGACTCCTACTCCTGCAAATTCCTTGAAGGGATATTCGTCGTCTGGTCTTTTTGGATTAACAATCGCATCGGCGTTAGGAAGGGTTTCTTTGGGTTGGTGATGATCTGTTATAACAATGTTTAGACCAAGTTCCTTAGCCTTATCAACGGCTTCAAAAGCGGTTATGCCACAATCTACCGTTAAGATTGTTTTGAATCCCTTTAGAACAATCTCTTCGACAAATTGTGGTTGGATACCGTAACCATTATCCACACGCTTTGGAATGTAGTAATCTACGTCCCATCCATTTTCTGAAAGAAAAGTGTAAAGTACAGCCGTACCAGTAATACCATCCACGTCATAATCGCCGTGGATTATAACTTTCTCGCCGTTGTCTCTTGCTCTTAACAATATTTCAACGGCTTTCTCCATGTCTTTTAATAAAAATGGAGAACGTAGTGTTTGACGCGTTGGATTAAGAAATCTTTTGGCATCTTCTTCTGTTTTTATACCACGCAGTACCAATAACTTTGCAACGAACTTATTTACACCCAGCCTTTCAGAGAGTTCTTGAACAAGGTGTTCATCTACCTGCCTTAATTCCCATCTCATCAGCTCCTCAACCTTTCTATTTTAAATTTTTCATTCTACAAGAAATTTTATCACGAATTTGAATTTTTTGGTTAAATTCTTATGTTAAATTTCAAAAACAAAGTATATTATTGTTCGCTTTACGAACAAGATTGTGGTATAATTATACGTGAGTTCTGTATTTCATAATTCGAGGAGGGGTAATCGTGGGAAAGATGCTTCTAAGAGGTGGAACAGTTGTTACAGTTACAAATGGTACATTTGTTGGAGATGTATTAATTGAGGATGGAAAGATTAGTAAGGTTGGTAAAAGTATTAAGGTGAAAGCGGATAAAGTTTTAGATTTATCCGGGAAGTATGTTTTGCCCGGTTTTATCGATGCTCACTCACATATTGGATTGTACGAAGAGGCAGTTGGAGCCATGCAGGATGGTAATGAGATAGGAGAGCCTATTACTCCAGAAGTGCGAGCTATAGATGCTTTTAATCCTTATGATATTGCCATCAAAAGGGCACTAGATGGTGGGTTTACAACAGTTATGATTGTTCCGGGCAGTGCAAATGTCATTGGGGGGCAAGGGGCGATTATTAAGTTTAAATCTCACATCGTTGATTATTGTATAGTTAAATCACCAGCTGGACTAAAGATGGCAACAGGTGAAAATCCAAAGAGAGTTTACGGAGAACTTAAAAAACTTCCATCAACAAGACTTGGAATTGCTGCTTTGATGAGATCGTATTTTATGAAAGTACAAGATTATATTGAGAAAAAGAAAAAAGCAATTGAAAAAGACGGAGTTTTTCTAGATAGAGACCCTAAACTTGAAGTCGGGGAACTTGTTCTTAAAGGTGTTATCCCTGCAAGAATACATGCTCACAGAGCTCAGGATATTGTAACAGCAGTTAGGATAGCCAAAGAATTTAACTTTAAACTTGTCATTGAACATGGTACTGAAGCGTACAAGGTTGCCGATTATTTGGCTGAAAATAATATACCTGTTGTGGTTGGACCATTTGGTTTTAGAACAAAGATAGAACTCAAAGACCAGACGTACGAAAATGTAAAAATACTTAATGAAAAAGGAGTTTTGACAGCTATAATGGTTGACCATCCTGTGGTTCATCTCGAGTACGCAAATATGCATGCTGCACTTGCCATGAAATATGGTGCGAATAAAGATGATATTCTCAAAATGCTCACAATTAACCCTGCAAAAATTCTTGGAATAGATGATAAAGTTGGTTCCATCGAGGTAGGTAAGGATGCGGACATAGTTATTTGGGATAACGACCCATTCCTTCCACAAGCAAAGGTTGAAAAGGTGTTTATCGAAGGTAAAGAGATAGAATGGTGGGGAGAAAAATAAACCGATACTTCGAAAAAAAACAAAAGCCGAGCTTAAAGCTCGGCTTTTTAATTGAAACCGAACTGAATATTATTTTTTTACCGCTTTTGCCATTTCTACAGCTAATTTTCTCAGTCTTTCAAAATCTTCTTCTTTAGGTGAAAACTGCACTTCTACAGGTTCTCCAACCATTTCCCATTTATTCTTTTGAATGTATTCCACGATACCTTTAACTCCTCCGCCACTCCATCCATATGTTCCAAAAACACCGAAAACGCGATTTGGAAGTCCTTTGTGGGAAAGGTTTATAATTAAATTTTCCATTGGAGGGAATATCCAATTGTTATATGTACACGTACCGAGAATAATGCCTTTGAATCTCCAAATTTCGTTGATTATAAAAGATTCATGCGTTGTTGATGTGTTCATGACTCTTATATTCTTCACACCTTCTTCAGCAAGTACCCTTGCTATATAATCTGCCATCTTTTCCGTATTGCCATACATTGTACCGTAAGCTATGACAACACCTTCTTCATATTCGTATTTACTCCATCTATCGTAAGCTGATATGATATGTCCGGGATTGGTTCTCCAAACGGGACCGTGTGTCGAGCATACAATTTTAATCTCTAAAGAACTAAGCTTTTGAAGAGCCTTTTGAACCATTGGGCCGAATTTTCCCACTATATTTGAATAGTACCTTCTGATTTCATTTTCGAAATAATTTACGTCAACTTCGTCATCAAATATTCCACCGTCTAAAGATCCAAAGCCACCAAAGGCATCACCGGCGAAAAGTATTTTGTTATTTACTTCGTAAGTCATCATTGTTTCAGGCCAATGTACCATCGGCGTCATGTAAAATTTTAACGTTTTGTTTCCAAGATTAATTTCGTCTCCCTCTTTTACTTCATAAAAATTACCTTCTAAATGATACATGGCTTTTATGAATTCGAACGTTTTTTTGTTACCCACAATTTTTACATTTGGAAATGCGTGGACAATAGAAGAAATTGCACCGGAATGGTCTGGTTCCATATGGTTAATAATTAGATAATCAAGAGATTTGCCATCTAATATTTGGTTTATCTTTTCGATGTACTCTTTCATTTTATTGACTTTTACAGTATCGATAAGCGCAGTTTTTTCATCTACTATTAGATAGGAGTTGTACGAAACACCTTTTGTGAGTGGCCAAATGTTTTCAAATAGATGAGTATCTCTATCGTTTACTCCAACGTAGTAAACACCATCCACGATTTTTGCAACAATTTCCATAATGATACCCTCCCTTTTTGATGTAAATAAACTATTTTACTTCATTTTTTATTTTAACATTTTATAAAAATATATCAAGTATAATTTTGGTCAATTGAAAAGTATAAAGATATATTACATAAATAATTATAACTCACTCTTAATGAAAAACAAAAATACGTGGGGATGATCCCACGTATTCGTATTTTGGATTAAGATTAAAAATTACTGTACGATTATCTTTCTTTTCTTTCCATCAAAACTACAGTCTCAACATGATAAGTTTGTGGGAACATATCAAACGGTTGTACTGCAATTATGTTATAGTCTTCTTTTAACAATGCTATATCCCTTGCAAGTGTTGAAGGATCACAAGAAATGTAAGCTATTTTGTGAGGTTTAATACGTAATATTTCTTTACATACTTCTTTTCCCGCACCACTTCTTGGTGGGTCAAGAATAATTATATCTGCATTTCCTGTGTACGATTTCAAAAATTCTACAACGTCAGATTCTTCGTATCTTATGTTCCTTAAATTGTTTATGTTTGCATTCGCTTTCCCCGCTTTAACAGATATATGCGAACTCTCAACCGCAACAACACTTTTTGAAAGCATTGCGAGCCGCATAGTGAACGTTCCTATACCAGCGTAAAGGTCTAAAATATTTTCCGAACCTGTTAAATTTAGATTTTTGGTTACAAAATCTACCATCTTTACCGCAACATTGTAGTTGTTCTGAAAGAAAGCTGTCGGTGGAATTTGAAATTTTTCATAGTCCATTTCTACTTCAAGTACACCAGAACCATATAAAGTTTTATACGGTCCTCTGAGTACTATCTCATCTGATGAATTCATAACGTGGATAATTGAGTTAATTTGAGGAATTCTATTTAAAATTTGAGTGCGTATGAATTCTGCTTCTTCGAATCTTTCGGTTTTCGTTACAAAAATTGCCATTGTTTGATTATTTGAATGAGAATATCTCATAACCAAGTGCTTTAGAGTTCCAGCACGACTTTTAGGATTGTATATCTTTACTTTGCTTATCTCAACTATTTCTGGTATTTCTTGCAGCGCTTTGTTAAACGAAGTTGGCGAAATTGGGCAATCATCTATATCGACTACCTTATTTGAATTTCTCATTTTTAATCCAAGCTTGACTTTATTATTTTCATAAGTAAAAGTATATTCCATCTTGTTTCTATAGCCAAACTCGATATCGCTTTCAATTGTATCGCTAACTTTTCCATCAAATTTTGCAATTCTCTTGAGTTGGTCAACAACAACTTCCCTTTTTAATTCAAGTTGCTTTTTGTAGTCAATATCCATTATATGGCATCCACCACAGACACCAAAATATTTACATTTAGGAGCCCTTCTGTAGTTAGCTCGTTCTAATATTTCCTCCACCTTTCCAAACGCAACATCGCTTTTTTCTTCTGTTATTTTGACAGTTACTAACTCTCCTGGGTAAGCCCCTTCAACAAATATCAATTTTCCACCTGGCAATTTTCCTAGGCCGTAACCACCATAAGTCCATTTTTCTATATATATGGTATTGACATTTTCACTCATAGATTTTTCACCTCATTTTTTTGATTTGTTCTATCAAATTAGTATATCTTTTAAATCATTTTGTGTCAAATTTTTGGATTATTCCAAAGTAGATAGAAGAAACTATAGCTATGGGGATAACAAGTATCAGCGAAAGCTTAACATTATTTCCGAATATCGAATTGTATCCTGAAGCAATGAAGTCACCAATTGACCAAGCAAATCCCATGGCGACTGAAGATGCAAATGCCTTTCTGTGAGGCATTATCTTTTGAGCTTGGACAACATTAGCTGACATTAAGAGAAAGCCGCAGAAATCAAACATTATAAAAGAAACGAAGATTGCTATTAATGTTTTTGAAAAAACTAAAAAGAAAACAGAAAGTGCCATTCCCACAAAGGCTACTAAGTCTTGCTTTTTAGCACCTATTTTTTCCATTAGTAAAACACCTATATAGTTTGCAGCAACACCAGCTATCATGCCCGATGTTATTAACGTTCCGGATACGGTTATCGGAAATTTCAAGACATTTGTCACAAAAATAGGAGTGTACGTATGCACGATCGACATTAGAAAACTTCTAATCGTAACTACCAATAGTATTGGAAGCAATATTGATGCCTCTTTTAAAGTTATCTTTTCATTCTTCTTGGAAGTTTTTTGCGGTAAGTTTATCCGAAGAATTATAAAAGCTATAATTACGAATGGAATAGATATAATCCAGAGTGTTTGCGTAGAATTGAATTTTGATACATAATACGAAATAAACACAGGTCCTAAGGCAGCACCAAACGTCCCAGCTATAGAAAATATTGCCACAGTTTTACCTGTACCTTCACCAGCCATTGCCGCACCAAGCGGATGAAATGCCGAATTAGCTATTCTTATAGCGAATATTGATATCAATGCTATCCAAAAATTCGTTGCGATACCAAGTATAGCAATACCAAGAGCTTCTAAAAAGTACATCGCTATCAAGTATTTTCTTGTTGAAGTGACTCTATCAAACCAGAATCCAAAAAAAATCTGTAATAAACTCGCTGTTGCTGAAGACAAGGTTAAAAAAGTTGTAAAAAGTTTTATTTCTATACCAAATTTCTGAATCAAATATGGTCCTAATGGGTTGAAAAACGAAACTAAAAAATCCAATAGGAAATGTGATGCTATGGAAAGAAAAGAAAGTACAGATATACTCAAGCAAATCACCTCTTCAAAAAAATATTTTTAGCTATTTTTTCCAGTCGATAGATTTTTATAACTTTCATTTAGTTCGATATACGAATTTTAAAAATTTTATCATATTTATTGTTTAAGTTCAACAGTTGGCATATTGTGAATTCTAATAATAAAGTGATAATATATATTCTCACAAAAGGGTAAATATGATAAAATAATAAAAAAAACAGGAGGTTGGAAGTTATGCCAGAAATTTATAATCTTTTAAATGGAAAATGGATCGATACAATCACACGTTTGCCTAATAAAGAATTTGCAGAAAAGGTATTTGAGGAAATCAAGAATTCTTCAGACACATTTTATGTTTTAAAACTAATTATAGATTTTCCTGCCTCAAATGAAAATGTAACAGCATTTGTTCTATCCAGGATTTCATCAGTCATCAAGCATAGTGTAAGAATTCCTAAAGATTTTGTATGTAAATTAGATGGAAATGATTTTTGCATAGTTGTTCATGGAATAACGGAAAGCGAAGTACAAAAAATTGCAATTAGAATAAAAGATTCACTTCATTATTTACTATTAACATATGGTAATGAAAAAATTCAAATTAATTGTCAGATAGAAATAGAGACTATTGGAGGTGGCATTTGATGGAGATAGGTACGCGATACGACCCAAAAAATATCGAGATGAAATGGTACAAACATTGGCTTGAGAAGAAATATTTTACACCAAGAGGTGCTGGCCCAAAATATTCTATCGTTATTCCACCACCAAATATAACTGGTAGAATTCACATGGGACATGCGTTGAATATTACAATTCAAGATATACTTAGTAGGTATAAGAGAATGAAAGGTTTTGATGTCTTATGGCTTCCTGGTGAAGACCATGCTGGTATTGCTACGCAGACAGCTGTTGAAAAATATTTATCAACTCAGGGAAAAAACAGAAGAGATTTTTCTCGTGAAGAATTTTTGAATATAGTTTGGGAGTGGGCAAATAAATACAGGCAAGAGATAAAAAACCAAATAATGTCCATAGGTGCTTCTGTTGATTGGACTCGTGAGAGATTCACGTTAGATGAAGGACTTTCAAAAGCGGTTCGAAAGGTTTTTGTTGAGTTGTACAAAAAAGGTCTGATTTATAAAGGTAAATACATTGTTAATTGGTGCCATAGATGTGGTACCGTTCTTTCCGACGAGGAAGTCGATTACCATGAGGAAGAAGGAGCGCTTTACCACATCAAGTATCCAATTAAAGGTGAAGATGATTACATAATTATTGCCACAACAAGACCTGAAACGATGTTAGGTGATACAGCTATTGCAGTCCACCCATCGGATGAAAGGTATAAGAAATACGTCGGAAAGGTTGCGATACTACCGTTAGTTGGGAGAGAAATTCCAATTATAGCTGATAATTATGTTGACCCATCTTTTGGTACAGGTGCTCTGAAAGTTACCCCTGCGCATGATCCTAACGATTACTTAATTGGTCAGAGACACAACTTACCGTTTGTTGATATATTTGACGAAAATATCATTATTAACGAAAATGGTGGAAAATTCAAAGGAATGACTGCAGAACAAGCCAGAAAGGCCGTTGTTGAAGAATTAGAAGTGCAAGGGTATTTAGTTAAGATTGAAAAAATAAAGCATTCTGTTGGAAGATGTTATAGATGCGATACTGTTGTCGAACCAAGGTTAATGGACCAATGGTTTGTAAGTATGAAACCACTTGCAAAAAGGGCAATCGAAGCGGTTGAAAATGGAGAAGTAACTTTCATACCAGATAGATGGAAGAAAGTTTATTTAAATTGGATGTATGAAATAAGGGATTGGTGTATAAGCAGACAGTTGTGGTGGGGACATAGAATACCTGTTTGGCAATGTCAAGATTGTGGACATTACAATGTGTCTGAAAATGAACCTGTGAAATGTGAAAAGTGTGGAAGTACAAATCTTAAGCAAGATGAGGATGTTTTAGATACTTGGTTCAGCTCAGCATTGTGGCCATTCAGTACAATGGGGTGGCCTGAAAAGACTCCTGACCTTGAAAGGTATTACCCAACAGATGTTCTTGTTACGGGATTTGACATAATATTCTTCTGGGTTGCCCGTATGATTATGATGGGCTATGAATTTATGGACGAAAAACCATTTAAAGAGGTGTACATACACCAGCTCGTAAGAGATAAATACGGTAGGAAGATGAGTAAATCTCTCGGTAACGGAATTGATCCTTTAGAGGTTATAGATGAATATGGTGCCGATCCGATGAGATTTACACTCGCTATTCTAGCTGCGCAAGGTAGAGATTTGAAACTTGACGTAAGATTTTTTGATACATACAAGAAATTTGCAAATAAAATATGGAATGCTACAAGATTTGTGCTGATGAATCTTGAAGATTTTGAGAAAGTTGATATCAAACTTTCTGAGCTTAAATTATCCGATAAATGGATACTTTCAAGGCTGCAGAAAACTATTCAAAAAATTTCGGAAGCACTTGACAGTTACGACTTCAACATCGCGGCAAATGAAATTTACAATTTCTTCTGGGATGAGTTGTGCGATTGGTACATCGAAGCCGTTAAAAACAGACTAAAGACAGAAGAAAGAAAAGTTGTACAAAACGTTTTAGTTTACGTTCTAGATATGAGCCTTAGGCTTCTCCATCCATTCATGCCATTCCTAACTGAGGAACTTTGGACAAAGTTACCGACAAGTGGAGAATCGATAGTTGTTGCTCAATGGCCAGAATTTGATGACAACTTTACTGACGAAACTGCGGAAAAGAGATTTAAACAACTAATGGATATTATCAGAGGAATTAGAAATATAAGAGCCGAAGTCAATGTACCTCAATCTACAAAGGTTAAAACATTTGTCAAAGGTACTTTAACGGATGAAGAGCAGGAATATATTAAATTCCTTGGCAATGTTGAGAGCATTGAGTTTGTTGAAAAAAGGCCAGAACTTAGCGCAACCGCTTACATTTCTTTGGAAAACGAAGTCTATGTTTCACTTGGAACATTAATCGACGTGAAATCAGAAGTTGAAAGGCTTAGGAAAAAAGTTGAAAAACTCAAAAGCGATATGGAAAAATTTGCTAAGAAGCTCGAAGATGAGAATTTCTTGAAGAATGCACCAGAAGATATTGTTGAAGAAACCAAAGAAAAGCAAAGGCTATTCCAAGAACAAATTGCAAGAATTGAACAAATTATCTCGGATTTGGAGGCAAAAGCGTGAGTGAGAATAAATTCATAGATATACTAAAATATCTTTATCAAACAAGGCCTTACAATACAATGAAGTTAGGGCTTTTCAGAATAGAACAACTTCTCTCCAAGATGGGAAATCCCCATCTTGGAGTTAAATTTTTTCACGTAACAGGCTCAAATGGTAAGGGTAGCGTAACAACATTTCTTGAAAACTTAACGTATTACCATGGTCACAACGTTACGGGATTTTATTCACCACATCTTTCAACTATACTTGAAAGATTTCATTGGAATACAAATTTGATAAATCAAGAAGAATTTGTCGATGCAGCGGAATACGTCAAAAAATATGCGGAAGAAATGGATAAAATTGGCGAAGAATTCTCACCAAGCTTTTTTGAATATATGACCGCTATGTATTTTCACTTAACAAAAGTTAAAAATGCAGAGTTTGGAAGTGTTGAAGTAGGACTTGGAGGTAGGTTTGATTCAACAAACGTAATTACACCTGTTGTTTCAGTCATCACAACCATCTCGTTAGAGCACACTAACGTACTTGGTAACACGCATGAAGAAATTGCTTTTGAAAAGGCTGGTATAATAAAATCCGGAGTTCCTGTAGTAATAGGTGAAATGCCAGAAGAAGCGAAAATTGTAATCAAAAACATTGCCAAAGAACGTGGTTCAAAGGTTTACGAGTATGGTAAAGATTTTTCAGCTGAAGTTGTAAAATATGATTTTAACAACAATATCTACAATTATTATGGAGACTCAACAGTAAAGAATATACCAGTTCTATTAAACGGAGTTCATCAGCTTTACAATTTAGCTATAGCTTTAAAAGCCTATGAAATTGTTGAAAATCTTTCTGAAGAGAAAGTTCGAAAAGCTTTCAGTAATGCTTTTATACCTGGCAGATTTGAGTTATTTGATGGGCTTATTCTTGATGGCTCTCATAACCCACAAGCTGCGGAAACATTTGTCTCAAACATTGAGCTTTACTTTTCTGACAAAAAACGCGTGGCTTTATTTGGCATCGTTGATGACAAAGATAAAACAAAAGTCTTAGAACGGATAGGACCAAAATTCGACACACTGGTAATAACAAGACCACCGAACAAAAGAGCTCAAAAAGTTGATGAAACATACGAAATAGCCAAAAAATACTGCAAAAACGTTATTTTAGAGCCGGATCCTATAAAAGGTGTTGAATTACTTAAAAAAATTGATGGTGATGTTAAATTCGTTACGGGTTCTTTCTATCTAATAGGATTGATAAGAGATTATTTGAAAAATGGTTGCGTTAGTGAGGAATTAACCATAAGTAATTGATAAGTATTTTAGGAGGTGATTTTTTCTGAGTGAGAAAAAAATAAGCGACGTTCTGAGAAATTTGATTAAAGTGTTGGAAAAGAAAGAAGCAATTGAGCCTGTTGTATTAGATATGTCTAAAACAAGACTTTTAACAGACTATTTTGTAATATGTACTGCGAATAGCAATATACACATGAAAAGTTTAAGAGATGAAATCGTTGATTTTTTCAATGAAATCGGCAAAGAACTTATTTACTACGATCGTGGTGAAGGTTATGACTGGATTTTAGTTGACGCTGGTGATATCGTCGTGCATATCTTCACAAAAAGCGCAAGAGAATTTTATGATATCGAGCATTTGTGGATTGATGCTGAAAGGATTAGTTTGTAGAGTAATTTAGCATTATGTACTTGATTTTGTGGAAGGTAGTGGTGAAATGTTAATAAGGAATGTTTACATGTTAAGTGATAAGCAATTAGTAAAAAGAGATATCCGTATTGAAGATAGCGTAATCAAGGAGATTTCAGACCGGATTTTCCCTAAATTAAATGAAGAAATATATGATTTTTCAGGAAAGATCGTTTTACCTGGCTTTGTTAATACTCATTCTCACGTTGCTATGTCACTTTTTAGAGGTTTTGCCGAAGATATACCATTTAACGAATGGCTATTTAAAAAAATACTCCCAGCTGAAGAACGCTTAACTCCAGAAGCAGTTTATTACGGTAGTATCGTATCTATGATGGAAATGGTTTCACACGGTGTTGTGGCTTTTTGTGATATGTACTTTCACGAAGATATGGTTGCAAAAGCGGTGGCAGATTTTGGTATGAAAGCTCTCCTTACAAGGGGACTTGTGGATAAGAACGGAGATGATAACGGGAGGTTAGAAGAAAATATACAGCTTTATAAAAAATGGCATGGATATGATAATAGAATCTATATTGGATTAGGTCCGCATGCTCCTTACAGTTGTTCAAAAGACTATTTAATTAGAGTGATTGATATTGCGAAGACTTACGATGTTCCAGTAACAATGCACTTTTTTGAAAATAAATGGGAGTGGGAAAAATATACACCGCAAGAGATATTAAAAATCGGATTTAACGATGTTCACTTTATACCAGTTCATTGCACTCAGCTTGATGAAGAATCTATGAAACTTCTAAATGGTTCTTATCCATCTATAAACACTGTGAGTAATATGAAACTTGGAAATGGTATACCACCTATTTCAAATATGCTCAAAAATGGTATAAAGATAACAATTGGAACAGATGGTCCTGCAAGCAACAATTCTCAAAGTGTACTTTTCGACCTTAGGGTTTCTGTTTTAAGTCAAAAGATGTTTTCTCCAGCTGAATTTAGTGTTAAAGAAGCATTTGATAGTATTACTGTAAATGGTTATGAAGCACTTAAATTAAAAGGTGGTAAGGTAGAAAAAAGCTATCCAGCTGATTTGATTTTCTTAGATACAGCTCATCCACAATTACAACCTTTGGATAATATTTTGAAAAACGTAATACATTCTTATACAGATACCGTTTATGCAACAATGGTTAATGGAAAATTTGTATACATAGATGGAAAATTTCCAACGATAGATGTTCAGGAGGTGCTTAAAAAATTTTCGATTTTCTCGAGGAAGGTTACAGGTATAGAAAGTTAAGTGTGGAATTGAAAAAAAGATATGGCCAACGCGTGCAAAGGTTACCACTAAACGCAGGTTTCACATGCCCGAATAGAACAAACGGAAGACCAGGATGTTTATTTTGTGACGAAACAGGAAGTGGATTTAGTACATTTGCGGGTTACGATATAAAAAACCAAATTGAACTTATGAAAGAAAAATATAAGAAAAAAGGCATAACAAAGTTCATTGCATACTTTCAAAACTATACAAATACATACGCACCTATAGATATTTTAAAGCAAATTTACATTCAGGCCATCGATGATGATATTGTACAACTTGATATAGCTACAAGGCCAGATTGTATTGATGAAAATGTGCTAAAACTTTTGAAAGAAATTAGTGAACAATACAATGTAAGTATTTCTCTAGACATTGGTCTTCAAAGTGCAAATTACCATACATTGGTTAAAGTTAATCGTGGCCATACCCTTGCAGAATACATATACGCGGTTAATCTCATAAAAAATTATGGTTTTGAAGTTGTTTCGCATGTTATACTCAACTTGCCTGGAGATAATATGCTGGATGTTATAGAGAGTGCTAAAATACTCTCTGCGTTGAAGGTTGATGGTGTAAAAATACATTCGCTTTACATAGTAGAAGGTACAATATTTGGAGAGATGTATAAATCAGGCAAATTGAATATATGTACTTTCGATGAGTATGTTAATAGAGTTATAACTTTTCTTGAATGGTTGTCGCCTCATATAGTTATTCACAGGCTTGTGGCTGATCCTCCACTAAATGGTACACTTTTTGGGAATTGGGGTAAGACAAAAAGCGAGATTATTTTGGAGATAGAGAAGCGTTTGAAAGAGAAAGATACTTATCAAGGTAAAAAAGCGAAAATATTATAGATATTAAAATATTTTATAGATATTAAAATATTAAAGAAGAATCCGCCGGTTTAACCGGCGGATTCTCTTTAATATTTTACTTTTTAAATTAAATTATTGTTGTTTGTATACTGAGTAGAAGTCCATACCAGGTCTCATTGGGTTATCGTACCAACCTTTGACCCAGGTTCTTTGTACGCGTACTCCAACTGGTTGATATACTGGGACACTGATACAATTGTCAACTACGAATTTTTGAATCTGTACATAAAGTTTTGCACGTGCTTGAGGATCTGTTTCTGCAGCTGCTTGTTCAATAAGTTCATCTAGGCTTTTTCCACCAAGTTCTTTTCTTGGTGTGCTAACAAATTTTCTAAATCCTTCACCTTGTCTGCCAGAGTAATCACCGTTGCTGTGGTAGTATGTAAAGATGAAGTTATCTGGGTCTGGGTAATCTGCAAGCCATCCAAGGATGAATACTGGTAATTCACCACGTTTTGTTGCATCAAGGAATGTTGGCCATTGCAACGGTTGTACGTCTATCTTTGCCTTTCCAGGTGCAGCCATTTCAAGGTACATCTTAACCATTTCAGCAACTCTTTGCCTTGCTACGTTACCTTGGTTATATGCTACACTGAATTTGAATCCTTTTGCCCATGCTTGACCATTCCATGCTTTTTTCAAGTTGTCTTGTACAGTTTTAACGTTGAATTTGTAGAGTGGTAATGATGGATCAAAGCCGAGTAATCCTTCTGGAAGAGCTGTTGGTATTCTCTTACCGAAGCCTTTCAAAACATCTCTAATAAGAGCGTCGTAGTTAATTGCTGCAGCAACTGCTTTTCTTGCATATACATCACTGAAAAATTCTGGATTTATACCATTTCCATCAAGTTTACCACTACCAATGTACTTGCTTGATGTGTTAACTGTCCAGTTGAATGCTAAAACTGTAACAGAAAGTGTTGGTATATTTTCGATGATTTGAATGTCTTTGTTTCCTCTGAGTTGATCAAGGTATTCAGGAACAACAGCTATTGAGTCTGCGTCACCTTTCTCAAGCATTGCTTTTCTTGTTGGCCATTCATCGATACCCCAGATGATAACTTTCTTAATCTTTGCTGGTTCTCTCCAGTAGTTTTCGTTTGCTACCAATGTAACTTTTTGTTGCTTTCTATCCCACTCTACGAATTTGTATGGTCCTGTACCCATCGCGTATGAGTAAAGTGGTGATTCTTCTTTTTGCATGCCTTTCCATTTCCACCATGTTTCAGCTTTTCCATCCCACAAACCAAGTTTTATACATGTTTCTTTATCAAGAATAGCTGCCCAGTGTGCACTTTGCGCTATGATGTTCATAAATGGTGCGTATGGTCTGACAAGTTTAATTACTACATTGTCACCTTGGACCTCAATTGCTGGGTCAACTACTTTTTTATAGAAATCGATAACTTTTTGCTTGTAATCTGCTTTTGGTTCTCCGGTTTTTGCATCAAATATTTCACTGACAGGTTTACCAACGAATTCTTCAAGTGCTTCATCTCTTGAATGAACACCGAAAATAGCGTACCAGAGCATCCACATTGGACCGCCTTCTGGATCATACAACAATCCTCTTTCAAATGAGTACTCAACATCTTCTGGTGTTAGTAGGTTACCGTTGTGGAACTTTACGTTCTTTCTAATAGGAAATACGTATGTCTTTCCACCGTCTTTGACAAGTCCGTTCTTTACTGTTGGAACTTCTGTTGCCAATCTTGGTTCGAATTCGCTAACGCTTCTACCCTTGTAAGCAATAAGGTTTTCGTAAACGTTGTAAAGTACCTCGCCACTTGACGTATCGTAAGCAAGATGTGGGTCGAGGGTATCTGGTTCACCGATCGTTGCTTCAACGTATACTGTTGGGTCAAATGCCGCAAGTGCCAAAATTGCCACAAAAATACCAAGGATAACTACTAACCACTTTTTCACAAAAATCCCCCCTTCAAAAAGGATGTGATTTGGGAAAAATTTTTTACAAAAATTTTTCTAACCTTTATTATTATACCACATATTTAAAAATTTCTGCAAATATAAATTTTAGAATTTTAAAAGACAATTCAATGTGCTTAATTTTTTTAATCATTAAAATTTGGCCCTAATCAAAAATTTTAAAATATATAAAAAATTAAGAGGAGTACCCATTTAGGTCACTCCTCATTCTTTCTAGAAGGTTTGATTTTACTTTCCTAAATTTCTTTTCAAATTTCGGAACAAAAACCCGCCGAAGTTGCTTAAAAACTTTGGATAGAAATTATTTTTTTTCCATTCTGAAGCCTAACTGAGTATTAATTTTGAATGTTTTTCCACTGATTGTCAATTCTGTAGGTATATTCACTGTCTTTTTTACTCCTGTAATTTTAAATGAATCGCCAGCTTTCAAATTCTTCCATATCGGTATTATTTGGGCAGGAATTTTGTATTCTTTATTTTCTGAGTCTATAAGTACAATTGTTGATGATGTTTTTGTAATTTCTATATTCTTGATTTCGAATTCGATACTTATCGTATCTTCTCCAATAATTTGTTTTTGAACCTGGATTTTATATCCACCAGTTTCAATATACAATGGTACTAAGAATGTTAATTTCTCTCCTTTGACTGTTACTCTTTCTCCAGTTTTTACTGCAGTGGGATTAGCAAATGAAAGTGAAACTCTGATATCTTCTTCACCTGTAGAAACAACTATATATCCATTCCCACGGAAGTTCATAACAACTTCTTTTATATCACCCGAAATCTCAAACTGACTTTCTTCCAATGTTAGTATAGATTTAAGAGGTTCGAAAGGTTTAGAAAGTGTTGTTATAGAGAAGCCCATTACAAGAATATAAGTCAAAATAAAGATACTCAAAAGTTTTTTCATACTCCTCACCTCCCGAGTTTGAGATTTTGGAGTATTTTTTATCTATTCATATTGTATTAAATTCAAACTTAAAAAATCCTTAGAATTTTTCGTCAGGATAAGATTTACAAAATCAAATTAAATATTTTTGTTTTCTTTTAATTTTTGAGTATAGTAATGTGCCAACCTTGTGGGTTCTGGAAGTTTGTGTTTCTTAATCAGGCTTTTAACGAATTCTAAAGAAGTTTCAGGGCTGGAAAGATGACCTGGCGAGATATAGATAGGATGGGAATTTTTCTTTGGAAGGTAACAGTATCCAATTATTTTGCCTTCTTCGTCAAATAAAGGTGTAGATTGACCAACGCGCTTAGGTTCGACGCATTTGCCATAAAGTTTTCTTTTGGCCACTCCTATTGTTGGGATATTAAGAAGCACACCTATGTGACTTGCTATTCCCAAACCGCGTGGATGTGCAATTCCATGTCCGTCAAATAAAACTATATCTGGGACTATATTCTTTTCTCTCAGCTTTTCAAAGCATTTAAAAATAATAGGTGCTTCTCTAAAAGCAAGAAAACCTGGTATGTAAGGAAAAGTTACTTTATCTATACTATAAACAACATCGATAAGTTCTAAATCTTTATTTAATACTACAACTACACCAAGAGCTTTGTCTTCAAAATAGCTTACGTCAACACCGGCAATGATATTTATTTTAGATATATCAAGTTCTGTTATGGTAACTTTTTGTCTCAGATTGTTCTGCTCTTTTTTTAATTTTTGGATTAACTCTTCACTGATAAATTCATTCCTCATGGTTTTTTAAAGTATTTTCATAAGTATGATTGCATATATATTCGAGATAACAAGACTTATTATGACAGCTATGATACCATACTTCATAAAACTTGCGAATGAAATATTTTTCCCTTTATATTTTTTCAGTAAGGATAATCCAACGACATTAGCTGAAGCACCAACTGGGGTTAAGTTACCACCCAAACATACTCCGAGAGAAAGTGCGTACCAGAATGGTGTGATATTTGAAAATGCTTGAGGATTTATCTTTGGCAAATTTTGAATTACAGGAATCATAGTAGCAGCAAATGGTATATTGTCAATGAATCCAGAAAGGATTCCAGATGCCCATACTATTATTGAAACCAAAAGTACGCTTGAGCCTTTTGATATTCTTACCAAAAAATTGGCTATATCGTTCATTAACCCTACATGTTCCATAGCTCCGGTAATTATGAATAAACCAAGGAAAAAGAATATAACATCCCATTCAACTTTTTCTAAGAACGGTGTTATCTCATGTTGTTCAAATAATAGTAAACCAAAGAAACCAGCTATAAGACCTATTATCGAACTTTCTAATTTAAGCTGCTTTTGAAATAGGAAAAGACTTATTATAAATATCATAAATATTCCAGACATAATAAATCTTTTTTTGTTCGTAACGACTTTTTGTTCGTCGAAACCGTTAAGGAATTCTTTCGAAAATTCCTTATTCATAGAAGATTTGGAAATAAATATTATAACAAAGTCAACGATAACTAATATAACTAAATTAACTGGGACCATGTATTTTGCGAACTCGGCAAATGGTATTCTCGCTGCAGAGGTAATTAAAATGTTTGGTGGGTCACCAATTGGGGTCATTGTACCACCGATATTAGAAGCGAATATTTCTCCGAGAATAAATGGCACAGGATCTATTTCCAAAATATCGGTTATAGCAAAAGTAACAGGTGCAAAAATTAAAATAGTTGTTACGTTATCAATGAAAGATGAGATTAAAGCAACTATAAAGGTCATGGAAAAAAACAACTTTTTTAAATTTGAACCGGTTAGTTTTAATGTTTTTATGGCTATATATTGGAATATCCCAGAGACTTCCATTACTCTAACAAATATCATCATTCCTATTAAAAATAATATAGTGTTGATATCTATAGAGTTTTTAAGCCCTTCATATGGATCTGGGAAAACCCTTATTGCGAGTAATGTTAATGCCCCAACCATCGCCGCAATGGTCTTATTCAATTTACCCGTTATGACAAAGTAAAGTACTAAACCGAAAGTCAAGGCCACCACTAATTTCACAAAACTCACCTCGGTAGTATCAATAATATTTTAAGGTAACAGACTAAATATACCATTTAAAAATTATGAACACACTTGAGATTATAGCACCATACAAAACAGGTTTCAACATATTTTTGGTAAACTCTGAAAAACTTATGTACTCGTTTTTTTAATTTTCTTATTAAATTGTTACCAACAATATTACACATGGAAGCTATTGGTGTAAGATTACCCCCTATGCCAACTCCCAATACTAATGACCAATAAAGTAAAGATACTGGCATATGATATGTTAACTTCTTTATATTATTGTTATAAAAATAAGTGTAGTTGGTAAAGCTCCGATGAACCCACTTGAAAAGATTGAAATCCATAGTATTAACAAAGGTAGAATTACGCTTCCTTTTAATGGCATTAAATAAAAAACAAGTATGTCAAATAATTTTGTGTGTTCAATCGACCAGTTAAGAATGTAGAGTCCAGAAATGAGGAATAGCATGTCCCAATCTATATCTTGAATCTTAGAGTTAAAATCTTCACTCTCAAAAAAGAGCAAGGTTAAACCAGACAATATGGTTATAAATCCTAATTCTAGTTTAAATTTATCGTGAAATGCCATTAGAAAAATGACTCCGATGAAGTAAAGAAGATAATACTTCCAGTTTTTATTTACAACATTTTTTTCTTGTTTTTCGAAAGAAATTTGTTCGAATTTTAAACTTTTTCTTAAAATTACTAGCTGAGTAATGAGGAGAATTAAAGCGATAGGCATGATGTTTGTAATAAAGTCTAAAAATGGGATTTTGGAAACGGAATATATAACTATATTAGGAGGGTCTCCTATTGCAGTTGACATTCCACCGATGTTTGAAAATAAGATGGTATTAAGTCCTAATACTCTTGAATCTAAATTCAGCACATCTGATAAATAAAATAATATAGGGAAAAATATAAGAATTGTTGTAACGTTATCTAAAAATCCAGAAAGAAAGAAAATACCGACGTTAATTAGCACAAGCATTTTGAAAAAGTTCCCTTTGCTAAAATCTATTATAGCATTTGAAACACCTATAAATACACCTTTTTCTTTCATTACGGATACAATAACCATCATCCCAAAAAGTATCAAGAGTGTATTAAAATCAACAATTTCGCCTATATTTTCAAAATTGGTATTATTTAAAACTATCAAGGATGATATAGCAATCAAAAAAGTTGTAACGGAAGCCGTTTTTGGACGGAATATTATCAAAAGATAGGCAATTACGTACAATAATAAAACTAAGAAGTTCAACTATTTTCACCTCTACTCATCATAATAAGCTTTTCAACAAGAACCTCTGTAACTTCTTGGGTTATTTTATCTATATCATCAAAATAAGAAAAATCACGTTGTAGCTCCTCAAAAATTTCAACACTTAGATTACTTTCAGAAGGGTTTGTTTCACTGTACTTATGCAACTTTTCAATTAATTCTGTTTCTATTACAGATAATTCGTTGGTAAAATTGATTGGATTGGATTCAATTTTGGTTTCGTGTTCTTCCACAAGTTCATTTATTATGTCTTTGCTTTCTTGAAGCATATCTTCCAAATTTTCTTGTTCTTCAAATATTAATTCAACGGCTGTTTTCTCTTCTTCAGTTTCAACCCTTTCCTCAGGTTCAACTTTATTACCTTTGTTAGTTACATTTTCTTCAAGTAAATCTTTGAATATATCAATTTCACTATTAATAAGCTTTTCAAAGTCAATAATTTTGGCGTCTTTGGGTATTAATTTAAGAACTTCGTCCTCTTTAGTTTCTTCTTTAGTTTTTTCTATAGGCATTTCTATTCCTTTAGAACCATCACTTAAATTTTCACCAGGTACAGGTTTAGGTAATTCTATTATTGCCCTCTTTAATTTTAAAATTCTTAACTCTGTAAAAATTAGTATCGAAAAAATAGTAATAAATACAATTATAACAATTAAATATGTTTTTGCCGAACTTTGTCCTTGAGGTAAATTATAATTAGTAACAGTGGTTGAAACTTCCGATGAAAGAGGCCTATTTTTTAATATCCATCGTTTCCACTCATCTTGAGCCTGACGTTTATTTATAGATTGTAGTAATTCCTCTACAAAATTTGAATTGTAACCAGAAAGATAACTTTTGGCTTTGTCGTAGTTTCCTATCATGTATGCAGATATACCCATTTTGAATTTTATGTAAGGATCGTACCCTTCGATTGTTGGATCATTTGAAATTGCCATTTCGTAATTTCTCAGCGCGCTAAAATAATCGCCGGATTTATAAGAAAGTTCTCCAGCGGAATAATATTCTATAGCTATTTGAGAAATTGGAAAAATTAAGCTACAAAATGATAAAATTAAGAGTATTACTAAAAACTTCTGAACATTTCTTAATACCAAAATAATCATCACTTCCAAAGGTCAAAGTTTCAAATCTTTCAATTTTATCTGCGCTTTTACTATAGAGTTTATGACTCTTGAAAGTGTTTCGAATTTTTCAGTTGCGCTATCCATAACTTCAGTTGCTTTGACGAAATTATCGTTTTCTAATAACAAGTCATTCTTTGTATTAACCAAAAGCCCAGCAACATGTGATAAAAGCGTTGAATTTTGCTGCATAAAAGCTAGCAATTGTTGGAATGAATTTTGGACGGTAACAAATATTTCGCCAACTATTTTTATACTTTCAAGAGCATCTGAAACAGATTTTGAAAGTTCTTTCACTTGGTTTGTGATGTCTTTTGCCACCTTGTTAGACTCGTTAGCTAATTTTTGAACCTCTGAAGCAACTACGGCAAAGCCTCTACCGAATTCGCCAGCTCTAGCTGCTTCAATCGAAGCATTTAGAGCTAAGAGATTTGTTTGTTTGGCAATTTTAGTTATTTCATTGACCATGTTTTCTATGTTATTAAACATTTCCAGAGTCTTTGTTGTCGTGTTAACAGAACTCATAACTACTTCATTTATTTTATTTATATCTGCTCCGAATTTCTTTAGCTCATTAGTGATTTCATCGTTTACTTTTTGTGATTCGTTTATACTGAAAAATAGGTCTTTTACTTCTTTATCAAATTCTTCAGCAAGTTTATTCAGCCTTTTTTGCATCTCTCCAAAAACTTTGGTTATATCTCTAATGCCTTCTTGAACATCTTTTACCCTTGAAATAAGAGCTTCATCGAGTTGATACATAAACGAAGTCATAAGATTTTCTGCAAAGAAAGCAGAAGACATAGTTTCTAAAGTGTTTTTATCAACTTTTGGCATTGAGATCACCTGCCATATATTTCATCTATAATATCAATTCCACATTTTAAATTTCTAAACCAATCGAATAATTTCTTTACATTTTCTCCTTTGAATATAGCGCCATGCTGTGGAGCGACGATGTCTATCTCCTTTTTTTCAACTATACTCAACCATTTTTTTAGAGCGATACTCGATGTGATATATCTCTTATGGAATAATTCCATTAACTTAACGTGCTCATTGAAATTTTCAACAAAGACATACCTTTGTCCTTTTTGGAAAACTGCAACACCTAAATCTCCAGAGAAAAGAATCTTAGCGCGTGGATCGTAAAGTGTAAAATTACCAGTCGAATGTAGGTAATGAGTAGGTATAAACTCAAGTTCGGTACCGGACTGCAATCTTAATTTATCCCCTTTATCTGGTAAAGCAACCACCCTTCTTTGATCGTAAACACCAAAATGCGGTAAAAATCTTGTCCAAAGACCAGATATGTATATCTTTGCATTTTCAGCTATTGACAACCAAAGTGTGATGCCGGAAGTTACGTCTGGATCTTGGTGTGTGAAAAATATATACTTTATCTTACTTGGTTCTATTATCTCCGAAACATTTGCAAGGACTCTTGGGAAAACATGCGCGCCGCCAGGGTCAAGAAGCATAGCTTCGTTACCATCTATTATTATGTATTGGTTTGTTTGTACTATACCTTCCTCTTCTGTTTCTTCCCACGCCAAGAATATGAATTTATGAACACCATCATCGTATAATGTTATATTTTCTATACCCTCTTTATTTGACATAATTCTCCCCCTTTCTGTTCGTAAATTTCCAATATTTTAAATTATATCACTTTAAAAATAAAATTCAAAAAATCATTTGAAGAAAAAATATCCTATGGTGCCCGAAATCAAAAGTAAAAGAACCACGTCAAATTTTAGATATAATAAAGCAAATGTTGAAATTAAAGTTATAGCAATCGATAGATAATTTCCAAAAGCGTTTTTTAAAAAACTCAATGCAGCTGAGGCTATTAGTGCCAAAATTATAGGTTTTAAACGAAGAATTATGTTTTGAATTTTTTCACTTTTGCGGTGCTTTCTGTAGAAAAGATATACAGTTAGAGAAAGAACTATTGGTATTAAAATAACAGAAAAAGTGGCAGTAATTGAACCAAATAATCCTCCAACTTTGTATCCAACAAATGTTGCTGCGTTTATGCCTATAGGTCCAGGCGTTGATTGTGATATTGCAACGATATCATTGAATTCATCTATGCTTATCCATTTATTTATATCAACTGTGTAATGATTGATTACTTTGAGAATACTGTATCCTCCTCCGAAACTTACAGCACCAATTTGCAAGAATGTTAGAAAAAGTTTAATGTATATCACTCTAAATCATCCTTTTTTTGTTTTTTGTTTCTTAAAATCGCATACAAAATTCCAAGTAAGATTACATACACAGGATTTAACTTCAAAAAACTTACCAAAGAAAATGAGACAATAAATATTATGAAATCTTCTATACTGTTAATATTTGTTTTCCACATTTTAATAACGGTGACTAATAAAACAGCAAATAATGGCGCTTTCATTCCGTTTAAAAAAGGTTCCATGTAGTTGTAAAATTTAGAAAGTAATGATGCGATTACTATTATTATAATCGTTGGAAAAAATATTGCACCTGAAACTCCAGCAATTAACCCTGGTACTTTTTTCAGTTTATAGCCAACCAAAGTTGATGTGTTGACTGCGATGGGTCCTGGTAAGGACTGTGCTATGACTAAGAGAGCCGTAAATTCATCGTCTGAAAGTAACTCTTTCTTTCTTACAAATTCATCTTTGATGATTGGTACCATTGCATATCCACCGCCGATAGTAACTGCACCTATTTTTGCAGTAGTTAAAAATATTTCCCAAATAGAAATTTCGCGTTTAACCAAAATTAATGCCTCCTTGGTATAATATTTTTAAATTTTAGTGAGGGGGATTATTCATGGGACTGCTGTGGATGACATTGCGTATAGTATTACTTGGTTATGAACGAATTGCTGGTAACAAAATTTCAAAAAATGCGCCAACTTTTGTTGCAGCGTGGGCATTTTTCTTTTTTTCTTTCCTCTCTTTTTTTCCTTTCATTGGTAGTTTATCTCTAAATGTATTATTAAAGTCAATGATTAGTGGTACAATATATTCTCTGTCGTTTTCATTGTACACTTATGCACTTGGGCATGAAGATGCATCTGTAGTTGCGCCACTTTATAACCTAAATGCGATTTTTTTGGTTATTTTATCCGCATTGTTCCTCGGTGAATCATTCAGTTTAAAAAAATTATTAGGTGCTATTCTTATGATTTACGGTGTTAGTTACTTGAAAAAAGGCGAGAATTTTGTAATTTCATACAAAAACCTAATAAAAAGTAAAGGCTCTTTATCTATGATTATTTCATCAATTTTGATGGCATTTGGAAGGATAATTGATAGAAAAATAACTTCTGAACTCTCTCCAATTGGTTATTCTGTTGGGATTTACCTTGTCATAAGTTTTTATATATTCATATATGGCTTAATTTCAGGTCACAAACTTAAGGATTACTCGAATATAGTAAAAGAACGATTTATTTACCTTATACTCGGTGGAATTTGCAATGCATATTCTTATGTCGCTTTACTCAAAGCATTTAATTATTTTGGAGTTAGTGTTGCCGAACCTTTATCGATGCTCTCTGTCTTTGTAACTATGATTTTTGCTAAGATATTTTTAAAGGAAAAAATCGGAATTCGATTTATAGCGGCTTTATTAATATTCGTTGGAGTAATTTTAATATATTGATTTTACTCTTTAAAGCATATACTTCTCCACGTAAATATCTACAAGTAATGGAACTCTTAGTTTCACTGCATTTTCCATTTCTTCTTTAACAAGTTTTTTAACATATTCAACCTCGTTTTCTGGTACTTCAAAGACAAGTTCATCATGCACTTGAAGTATCATCATACTTTGCAATTTTTCGTCTCTTAGTCGTTCATATATCCTTATCATCGCAATTTTCATTATGTCAGCAGCACTGCCTTGGATAGGAGTATTAATAGCTATTCGTTCACCTTCTGCTCTTATATTTTGGTCTTTTGAGTTAATTTGTGGTATATCTCTTTTTCTTCCAAACATAGTTCTTACATATCCATTTTTCTTTGCGAATTCCTTTATATTAGCCATGTATTCTTGAACATTTTTATAGTAATCAAGGTAGGCCTCTATCATTTTTTTCGTATCTTTTACGTCCAATCCTGTTCTTTTTGCAAGTCCATAAGGTGAAACACCATATACAATCGCAAAATTGACCATTTTGCCTATCCTTCTCATGTTTTCAGTTATGAATTCTTCACTGACACCGAATAATTTTTTAGCAGTTTCAAGGTGGATATCTTTGTTTTCTTTGAATGCATTGATTAAATTTGGATCCTCGGTTATATGTGCAAGTACACGTAGTTCTATTTGTGAATAATCAGCTCCTAATATATACCAGCCGTCTTTTTGTGGTTTCACAGCCATTCGGATTTCTTTTCCTTCATCACTTCTTCCAGGCAAATTCTGTAAATTGGGGTCAGAGCTGCTCAATCTACCGGTTGCCGTACCTGTTTGATTAAAAGAAGCATGGACTCGTTTTGTATTTTTGTTAACCATATTCGGAATTGCGTCAACGTAAGTACTCTTTAACTTTTGTATCTTTCTGTATTCAAGAATAAGCTTTGCAATTTCGTATTCGTTGGCAAGATATTCAAGTACTTCGACATCCGTTGAATACGCACCGGTTGATGTGGATTTTACACTTGGTAACTTTAATTTTTCAAATAGTATGTATCCAAGTTGTTTTGGAGAATTTAGATTGAATGCTTCGCCTGTGATTTCAAAGATTCGATTTGAAAGTGTTAAAAGTTTTTTGTCCATTTCTTGTGATAAATTGTTTAGATACTGTATATCAAAATAGACACCATTTAGTTCCAAATTTGCAAGGACTAAAATCATAGGTAATTCTATCTTTTCATATAATTCATTCATTTCATTTGAATAAATCAAAGGATGGAGCAAATTATGTATCCTAAGAGACATATCTGCATCTTCACAAGAATATTTAACTGCCGTGTCTACAGGAATATAAGAAAAATCTCCTGCGAAGAGTGGAATTGTGTCTTTGACTAAATCTTCATATGAAATCATTTTGTGTCCGAGCAATTTTAATGATAATTCATCAAGGTTAAATTTTTTCTCATTTGGATTAAGCAGATATGCTTCAATCATACTGTCAAAAGATGGTATTTGTGGCTCAATTCCCAATCTTGAGATGAACTTAAGATCAAATTTTATGTTGTGACCGCCAACAGTTTTACCACTGTTAAATAAATCTCTTAGAAATTTTTTAACAGATTCTATAGATATATTCTTAGCTCCAACGTGCGCAATTGGTATGTAGAAAGCTTTGCCCTCATCAACGGCTATAGAAATACCTACAATTTTTCCTTCAAATGGATCAAGTGATGTAGTTTCCAAATCTAATGCAATTTTTTTTGATTTCATTATTGTTTCAAATAAGTCACTAAGCGCTCGTTCGTTTTCAATAACTTTATATTCAACCTTATTAGTAAGCTCTGCTGAAAGATTAAGTTCCTTTATTACGCTTGAAAATTCAAATTTTTTGAGCACATTCAAAAGCTTTTTTTGATCGTAACCTTTATAAAGTAACTCTTCGATATCTATTTTTATTTCGACGTTTGTATTTAATTCTACCAACTTTCTGCTCAATTCAAAGTCTTCTATGTTATTTTCGATAGCATTCCTTATTTTTTCAGGTAATTTTGAGATATTCTTCAATGCATTTTCAACGCTTCCAAATTCGTTAAGGATTTTTGCAGCCGTTTTCTCACCTATGCCACTAACGCCAGGTATATTATCTGATACATCACCAACTAAAGCCAAATAATCTTTTATTTGTTCAGAAGTTATGCCATACTTTTCTATAATTTCATTGTTTGTGTACTTCTTTAAGTCTGTAACACCTTTTTCAACACGCCATACAAATATGTTTTCGTTAACTAGCTGGAGCATATCTTTGTCGCTTGTGATTATATTGATTTCTGAAATATTATACTTTTGCTTTTCTTTCTCAAATTTCTTTGCGAGAGTTGCTATGACATCGTCAGCTTCATAACCAGGGACTTTTATTAGCTTTATTCCAAAGCCTTCGATTAGTTCATCAGCTAAAGATATTTGTTTTAACAATGGCTCTGGGGTTTCTGGTCTATGCGCTTTGTAATCAGCATAAAGTTCTTTACGATATGTGCTTCCACCTTTAACATCTAACATGAAAGCACAATAATCTTCATTTATAATCACATGTTCTTTCAAAAATTTTACAAGCATTCTTGAAAGACCATAGAGGGCGTTTGTAGGAACGCCAGATGTAGTTGTTAATGATTGGTCTATTGCAAAATATGCTCTGTACAATAATCCTGTACCATCAAATAGAAATACTCTCGCCATTCAATTGCATCCTCCGGATTTCTAACAATGTGTTTACAGCCCTTCTTAAGTGTGGTATAACTATTGACCCACCGACTATAAGTGCCACATCAAATACTTCGAAAAATTCTTCATCACTTGTGCCAAGTTCTGCGCATCTTATCATATGGTAAGTTATACAATCGTCACATCTCAATACCATAGAAGCAACAAGTCCCATTAATTCTTTTGTTTTACTATCAAGTGCGCCATCTCTGTATACTGCACTATCAAGTGCCCAAAAGCGTTTTGTGTTAGTTGTCCCTCTTTTAAGTATTTCTTCATTCATTTTTTCGCGGAATTTTTTGAATTCTTCAAGAGTATTGAATTGATTATCAGACACAGAAATCCCTCCTAAAGCACTATATAAAAGCACTATACAATCGAAATAATCGGAAAAATGATTAATACTTTTCAATTCCAAATCCTGCCTGCCCTGGTCCCACGTGTGTCGATATAACTTTTCCAGTAGGTGTATAGTACACATTGTTAACCCTATAATGTTCTCTAAGAATCTTTTCTATTTCTTTCAATTCTTCCATATTATCGCAACTTACCATGTAAAGGTCAACAACATTATCTTTTGTAAAGCCTTCACTCTCAGCTTTTTTGATTAATTCATCAACGATAGCTTTGAAACCTCGTGTCTTTGTAAATGGAACCATGTTCCCTTCTTCATTTATGTATATCCCAACCCTGATTTTTAGTAATGAGCCAACAAATCCTGCAAATTTGCTTACTCTTCCACCCTTGACAAGGAAATTGAAATCTTGAACATAGAAAAATGCGCCGAAACCTTTTGCAGCAATCTTTTTTTCTAATTCTTGTGCTACTGTTTCTAAGTCGACACCTAAATTAATTAATTCTCTTGCATATCTTGCCATTGGTGATATAGCTGTGGAAGCCATTTTTGAGTCTACTACTCTCACAGGTATATCAACTTCTTTTGCCGCAAGAGATGCGCTGTTAAACGTTCCAGACATAGCTGTTGAAATCGTTATTACCAAAACACCATCGTAACCTTGTTCTTTTAACTCGTTATACTTTTGTTTCCAGTCTTCTACCGATGGTTGTGAACTTTTAGGAAGTTCCGGAGCGGACTTCAGTTTCTCGTAAAATCTTTTCAGCTCTTCAAAATCTCTCGTATCGTCTTTTTCACTTGTACCATCAGGCCAATTAACATACAAAGGCACAATATCAACATCCCATTCTTTCATTTGCTCTTTAGGGAAATCGGAAGTACTATCTACCAATATTTTTATCTTTTCCATGCTTTAATCCCCTTTCTTAAGATCTAATATTAAATTAAACAATTGCCTTATATTATCAACTGTTTCAATCTTTATATTTTGTGTAGATTTAACGTTTGTGTTTTTTATACTCGCTTTTGGTATTACAATTAAATCTATAGGGAGTTTTTTAGCGTTTTCAACTCTTTTTTGTATATTTACGGCAGGTCTAATACTTCCATCAAGTCCTATCTCACCTGCCATAAATACGTTTCCTATGTAAGCATCCAAGAATGAGGATAATATTGCTCCAGCGATAGAAAGTTCGCAACCTGGATCTGTTATGTTTACGCCACCAGAAACGTTCATGTATATATCATGAAAATCTAATGGTAAATTCAGATGTTTTGACAATACGGCTGAAATTATTATGACTTTCCTGACATCCACTCCGTGTGATATTCTTCTACCAGACGTCGTTTTTACTCTTGAAACCAAAGCTTGAATCTGTACATTAAAAGGTCTGGTACCCTCGTATATGCTTGTAAAAATATTGCCAGGTGTGTTGGAGTATGTTAAAAACGTATCTTCAGAGAGACCTTGCAAGCCATTACTTGTCATTTGAAAAACGGTTATTTCTCCGCTTGGACCATATCTGTTTTTCTGAACCCTTAGTATTCTATAATCCGTTGTTCTTTCGCCTTCAAAATAAATTACAGTGTCTACGACGTGTTCAACTAGTTTAGGACCCGCAATCGTACCTTCTTTTGTCACATGTGCTATCAAAATAGAAGGTATACCATATTTCTTAGAGAAAATTCTAACTTTCTCAACTACAGCTTTTATTTGTACGATACCACCTACTGGGGAATCAATATCAACACTGCACAGTGTTTGTATTGAATCTACAACGATGAGTTGAGCTTTGTTTGGATCGATCTCGTTTAAAATATCTTCGATTTGCGTTTCCGAAGAAATTAACAATTTTTCATTATTTATTCCCAAACGTTTTGCACGTAATCCAACTTGTCCAACACTTTCTTCACCAGATATGTAATAAATTCTCTTGTCATTATTAGAATTTCGAGCTATCGAATCACATATTTGAAGTGCGATAGTGCTTTTTCCAACCCCAGGCTCTCCACCAAGTAATATTACTTGCCCCTTTACAAGCCCTCCAGACAAAAGTTCATCAATAGAATTTATACCGGTTTTTATACGTTCTTCTTCTAAAAGTTTTGTTGCAGAATTTATATCAAAAAAGCGAGGATGAGGTGCTTCCATCCCCGCTTCGTTTGCCCTTATTGATTTTGTTTCAGAATGGTCTTTTAAACTGAATTCCTTGGCACTATTCCATTCACCACAAACTGGGCACTTTCCGAACCATTTTGGAGATTCGTAACCGCATTTGTCACAGACGTATATTGTTTTTGTCTTTGCCATGGTTTACTCCTTATATGAGTTAAACTTTTTGCACCTCATTTTTTTGTTTGATGAAAACTAATTTGTTATCTTCTGGTACTATATAGACTTCGCTATCGTCATTTATTTCGCCACGCAACAACTCTTCTGAAAGTGGGTCTTCTACGTATTTTTGAATTGTTCTTTTTAAAGGTCTCGCGCCATAAACGGAATCGTAGCCCATACTTACCAAGAAATCCTTTGCTTCTTGAGAAAGTGTAAGCGTAATTTTTCTTTCAGCAAGCCTTGCTCTTATATCTTTAAGTAATATGTCGATTATCTGCTCAATGTGTTCTTTTGTAAGTTTATGGAATACTATTAATTCATCGATACGGTTAATAAATTCTGGTTTGAATACTCTTTTAACTTCTTCTATGACTTTGTTTTTCATCTCGCTAAATTCTCTTTCTTGAGATTCATTATCAACGAATCCAAGATTCTTTCTAGAAGTAACGATCTCTGCGCCGCCAATATTACTTGTCATGATTATTATCGTGTTTCTGAAATCAACCACATGACCTTGTGAGTCTGTAAGTCTACCATCATCCATAATCTGTAATAGCAGGTTAAAAACATCTGGATGTGCTTTCTCAATTTCGTCAAATAATATGACAGAGAATGGTCTTCTTCTCACTTTTTCCGTTAAAGTTCCACCTTCTTCGTATCCGACGTATCCAGGAGGTGCACCGATAAGCCTTGAGACAGAGAATTTTTCCATATACTCGCTCATATCAAATCTTATCAAAGCTTTTTCATCGCCGAATAAGTATTCAGCTAATGCTTTTGCAAGCTCAGTTTTACCAACTCCGGTTGGTCCGAGGAATAAAAATACGCCAACAGGTCTTCTTGGATCTTTTAAGCCACTCCGCGCCCTTCTTATGGCTCTTGCTATAGCGTTAATTGCTTCATCTTGCCCAACAACCCTTTCATGTAGCGCTTCTTCAAGTTTAAGTAGTTTTTCTCTTTCAGTTTCTTCGAGTTTTTGCAGCGGTATACCTGTCCATCCGGCAACAACTTCTTCGATGTCTGGTGTATCAACAATGGCTATCACAGATTCTATTTCTCTTTTCCATTTGTTATAATCTTCATTGAATTTTTCTCTTAATTCCTGTTCTTTGGCTTTTAACTCAGCGGCTTTTTCGTAATCTTGATTATTTACAGCCTCTTCTTTCTCTCTTTTCACAGATTCAATCTGAAGTTTGAGTAGTTGCAATTCACTTGGCATAACAAACAATTTTAGCCTTGCCCTTGAACCAGCCTCATCTATTACGTCTATAGCTTTGTCTGGTAAAAAATGGTCTGTTATGTATCTTTGTGAAAGGTAAACAGCTGCCTCAAGTGCTTTGTCTGTATATTTTACTTTGTGATGAGATTCATATTTAGCTTTAAGACCTTTAAGTATGTCGAGAGCCATTTGTGGTGTTGGTTCCTGAACATATATTTTTTGGAATCTTCTCTCGAGTGCAGCGTCTTTTTCTATGTATTTTCTGTACTCATCTGGTGTAGTTGCACCAATACAATGTAATTCGCCACGTGCGAGTGCAGGTTTAAGGATATTGGCAGCATCTACAGCTCCTTCGGCAGAGCCAGCACCAACAATCATATGAAGTTCGTCTATGAATAGTATTATGTCCTTATTGCCTTTAACAACTTGGAGTAGCTTTTTCATTCTTTTTTCAAATTCACCACGATATTTTGTACCTGCAACTATCGCTGCGACATCCAATGAAAAGATAGTCTTTCCTTTCAATGGTTCAGGTACTTCGCCTGATACGATTTTTTGTGCAAGTCCTTCAACTATAGCACTTTTTCCAACACCAGGTTCGCCTATCAACACTGGGTTATTTTTCTTTCTTCTTACAAGTATCTGCATTAACCTTTCTATTTCATTTTCCCTACCAATTACAGGATCAAGTTCACCCTTCATTGCTTGTGCGGTGAGGTCAACACCAAATCCTTCTAATTGTCTAACTGCAGGTGAAGAAAAAGGCTCTTCGATCGAAGGTAAAGGTTGTGTTTCTTCGTAATAATCTTCTTCCGAATTTATGTTGTCTGCAATTTCTTTTCTAAGTGCTTGTACATTTACATTCAATTTCTTTAGTATGTGTATCGCTATGCCCTCTCCTTCGCGTAAAATCCCCAAAAGCAAATGTTCCGGATCTATTTTATCACTCCCTGAGATCCGAGCTTCTTCAAAAGCTATTTCTGTAACCTTCCTTGCCCTTGGTGTCATTTGAGGAGACATTATAAAACCGCGCATTCCAAGTCCAACAATAGATATTACCTCATTTTTAACGCGCGCGTATGTTAAACCATATCTTTCAAGGATAGTTGATAATGGTTTATCAATCAATTTCAAAATTGCAAGCAACAAGTGCTCGGTTCCAACGTAAGAATGACCTAAATCTTTCGCTTCTTCTTGCGCGGTTACAAATACCTTTGCAGATCGTTCAGAAAATCTATCAAACATATGCTCACCTCCAAAACTTCATTTTAATTATACCATATCTAATGAAAAAATAAAGCGGGGTATTTATTCCCCGCATGAATACATAAATACAAAGCTAAGTTAATTATGTAAACGCATAATTGTACAGTTATTTAAATAAATAATTCTTTATAAAATCTTCGTTTAATGTGAAATCATAGTCAGAGAATATAGCCTTTCCCAAAAGAATTACCTTACCATTGGCAAAATTAAATGAAGCAGCGAGAATTACCTTATCAACAGTTTCAGCATCGTTTTTTCCATCAGAATCTATACTTTTTGCAGTATCAGATGATATTAATATATCAGCTTTACCGTACAAAATTAATGAACAAGCTGAATAAAACCTAATGTTATTAGCGATTACTTTGAAATTTGCGCCGTAATTGTTGATTTCATCTATTACTTGATCGTCGTTAAATCTAACAGGTGAATTGATATAATCTAAAAGCGTATTCAAATCTTCCGTATTTCCACCATTTTGGTAATCGCTTTTTGAAGTAATTATAAGAGTTCCGCCCATTTTTAAAAAATCGGCGATATTTTTAATTTCTTCATCGGTGTAACCTTTGCCGTTCATGATGACAAGATAACTTCCATCTAATTTTTCAATTTTGTTTATGTACTCAACTTTGTAATCTATACTTCTTAAATATTTTTCAAGAAGCGTAAGCTTATCTTTGTAATAATCGTTTGAATGACCTTGATCGATGAAAACTGTTTTACTTAAAATTTTCTTTTCAGCCTCACTTGATTTGTTTATATTGAAAATTTTGTATAACTCATCTATACTTTCAATCACTATGGCGTTTTTCAGGAGAGATTTGTACATTTCAAAGTATTCATCATCGCTACCACGTATAAGGTACACATCACCTTTGAATTCGTTAAGCCATTCTACTTCTTCTGGTGTTAAATCCTTGAAGAAACTTAATCCATCCAGCTTTGGAGTAGAAATTAAAACTGCGTTTACGTTCTCGTATCCAGCAAGTACAGTTTCAGAATAGGTAACTTGATTACCTTCATTTTCTAAATCTTTCAGAAATTTTTTTAAATTCTCACTTATATCGTTTTCGTGTAATCTATCAACTAGAACCGTTACTCCTGAGTTTTCAAGTACTTCAAAGTAGGAAGATTGTATATTCTTGTTATTAAAGTAAAATTCTATTTTGTTATTACCTATAGGAATATTGTTTAGAGATATTGATTTATCGTAAATAATTTCGTAAGGTCTGAGATTTACTTTTTCGGATGAAATTAAATTGCCATTCATGTAAACATTCAATTCTCCAGAAGCATCTGATTCACTTTGATTGTATAAATCAAAGTTAACTATAACTTGTTGACCGTACCTTGGTTTTTCTGGTCCAATTCTTACATAATTAACTTTAACAGGTTCAAATGACTCAACCCAAATTGGCGCTGAAACAATTTCGTTTCCATCTTTTTGACGTATATAAACAAAATACCATTCGTAACCATCTGGTACATCAAAAGTTTTTGTGATTTCAAATGAATCCTTGCCAACTACTTCCTTAACTTCAAAAACTTTTGATTGTGTCACTATAGAAAATTGCTCAACAGGGTCATTCTTATCTTCATATTTTATAGCTAACGTAATCTGTGTTGAATCATACAATATACTTCCCATAATTCTATTATTTCCAAAAACGTATAACTTAACGTTTTTATCCTCACTTGCGAAAGTTCTTCTATTCCAAAGTGCATCCATTATATCATCGTATGTCAAGGATTTAGCTAATACACCCGTTCGTGAATCGTTAGCTCCTATCCAATTTTGCTTGTGATTGTCCTGATTTGCCGTTGGGCTTACATGCCAACCACGGTTTAGTGCAAGTATAAAGTTACTGTACATTTCTTCGGATATTGTATCATTGCTCGTACTGTTTCCATTTCCAATTTCTACTAAATTTACATATTTATCAGCTTCTGGAACAAACCAAAAATTCTGAAAGTTTCCAAAAGTCATACCTGGATGATTAAACTGAGCAAGTTTTTTGGACTTTACAATCCATTCGTAAAAATCTTTTAAATCGCCTTTTTCATCCCTGCTTATAAAATCGATAGTTTCAAAAACGTTGATGTGACCAGAACCTGCTGTCCATTCAAATCCTTGAAGACCAACGAATTTTCCTGGTTCTGTTGCATTTCGTGCGGCCTGTTGAGTGAGTACTGTCTTCTTTTGACCATCAACGGGTATTTTCAAAAAATAACAGTGATCAGTTACAGCTAGAAAATCACCATATTTTTTTGCATAACTATAAGCCTCTTCGGGAGTACCTTTTCCATCCGAAAATGAAGTATGTGAGTGCAAATTACCATAAAATATCTTGAGTTCTTCAGCAAAACCGAAAGTTACTAATAAAGTAATTATAAAAAAGGCTAAAAAAATAGTAAAAGAAAACCTTTTAAAACTCATAACTTTTGACCTCCCTCTAATTTTTTGATTTCGTTGGAGCTTATTATTATATCACAAAAAATGTGTAAAAGTATATACAAAATTTAGGAAAATTTAATTCTTGACAGTTCAAAACAAGTATGATAAAATCAGTATCGCGTTTAGGAGTGGCGGCGTAGCTCAGTGGCTAGAGCAGATGATTCATAATCATCGTGTCAAGGGTTCGAGTCCCTTCGCCGCCACCAGTTTTTTTAAATATACCTTGTATTATTTTTATTACTTTGCCAGCGTAGCTCAATCGGTAGAGCGACGCATTCGTAATGCGCAGGTTGAGGGTTCGAGTCCCTCCGCTGGCTCCAAAGGTAGTAAAGTCTATGAAAAAGAAGGTGCAGGGGACCCTAAGTTTGAGGGTCCCCGTATTTTTGAAAAAAGGAGTTGGAATTATGGAAAGGATAGAATTTATAGATGTGGTGGATATATACGTTAAAGCAGGTGACGGTGGCAATGGAGCAGTTACATTTAGAAGAGAAAAGTACATACCATTCGGTGGTCCAGATGGTGGAGATGGTGGGGATGGTGGTTACGTTTTCTTAGTTGCTGACCCAACATTATCTACTTTGTATCACTTAACTGAAAAGAAAAAATACTTTGCCGAAAACGCTCAAAATGGTAGAAGTAGAAAGCAAAATGGTAAAAACGGTGCAGATCTAATTTTAAGAGTACCAGTTGGAACAATCGTTAAAGATTATGATACAGGTGAGATAATTGCAGATCTTGATGAACCTGGAAAATACTGTTGTGTTGCACGTGGTGGAAAAGGTGGACGTGGAAATACACATTTTAAATCTTCAACAAACCAAGCGCCAAAATTTGCTGAACAAGGTGCAAAAGGTGAAGAAAAGCATATTCAGTTGGAATTGAAGTTACTAGCAGATGTAGGATTAATAGGATACCCTAATGTGGGTAAAAGTTCTATTATATCTAAAATAAGCAATGCTAGACCGAAAATTGCAAATTATCCATTTACCACACTTGTTCCCAACTTAGGAGTTGTTTCTATAAATGGTACACCGGAAACTTCTTTTGTAGTTGCGGATATACCTGGATTAATAAAAGGTGCTAGTGAAGGTAAAGGTCTGGGAAATGTATTTTTAAAACATGTTGAAAGGTGTAGTGTTATCGTACATGTAATCGACGTATCTGGAAGTGAAGGAAGAGACCCTATTCAAGATTATTTTGATATAAGAAAAGAGTTAGAATTCTTCAGTAAAGATTTGGCTAAAAAGAAAGAATTAATCGTGGGAAATAAATCAGATTTACTCACAACAGAGGAAATAAATGCTTTGAAAGACAGGTTTTTAAAAGAAATTGGTGAAGGTATATTGTTAATTTCTGCAGTAACTGGTCAAGGAATAAATGAGTTAAAATACGCAATGTGGGATATAATAAAAGAGAGTAAGAAGATGTACGTTGGAACTATAGATATAACGAAAATCGAATTTGAAAAACCAAGTCCTGTAAGACTTGTTCTTCCGGATAGAGTTGACATTAAAATATTAAAGAACGACAAAGGCGAATTTATAGTGGAAAGTGAATATATAAAGAGTTACTTGGAAAAGTACAAAATGGAAGCTAAGTTTATGTTGGAGGATGTGCTTGACATTCTTCAGAAAAACGGACTTGATGAAAAGTTGAAGAAAGCTGGTGCGAAAGATGGAGATACTGTATGGGTTGAAGGAGTTGACTTCATTTTCAAAGAGTGACACATGTGTCATTTTTGGTGGATCTTTTAATCCCCCACATATAGGACATACAGTGATACTTTCTTACGCTCTTGACTATTTCAATGCAGATTTTTACATAATTCCGACAAAGACCCCACCACATAAAGTGGTGGATATTGATTTTGACAAAAGATTTGAGTGGGTGATGAAATCGTTTAAATGTTTTGATACTTATAAGAAAAATCAAATATTTTTGTGGGACCTTGAAAAACATATTTTTGGTGTAAATTACGCTATTAAAAATGTTGAGTACTTCAGAAAATATTACTCAAATACAATAATCTTAGTCGGAGAAGATGCTCTTGGAAACATAGAAAAGTGGTACAAATACGAAGAATTGCTGAATATCACCACTTTTGCTATTTATCCGCGAACACGAGATGGGAGCTTATATAAAAGAGGGCAACAAATTCTCGGAAATCTTTATTCAAATGTTATTGAGCTTAGAGATTTTCCACTTATCGAAATTTCATCGTCGGATATAAGAAAACGCATTGTTGAAGGGAAAAGTATAATAGGATTTGTGGATGGCGAAATATTAGAAGATGTGACAAATACATATCTAATGCATCATAGAAGTCATGGAGGAAATTGGAATGAGTAAGGCTAATTTTTTACCTGGTAATATAGGCTTAGCGCCGATGGCTGGTGTAACAGATTATCCGTTTAGAAAATTGTGCTTCCAACATGGCGCGCACTTTGCATTCACTGAGATGTTAAGTGCTAAGAGTGTAGTTATCAATGTTAAAATAAATGAAATTTACTTTCCAAGACAAGACGAAAAAGATAGAGTTGGTGTGCAGTTATTTGGTTCAGATTACGCAGAATTATCTGAAGCGGCGGCTATAGTTCAAGAGAAGGGGTTATGGGTAGATTTGAATGCCGGATGTCCTGTTAGCAAAGTGATAAAAAAAGGTGCAGGAAGTGCACTGTTAAAAGATCTTGGAGAATTTAGAAAAGTTGTCAGGGCTATGCGTTCGGTCCTAAAAAGATTTACCGTGAAAACCCGTATAGGTTGGGAAAAAGACGAATTTGAGAAGATATACAATATCTTACTTGAAGAAAATGTGGATGCAGTATTTGTTCACGGAAGAACGGCAAAACAAATGTACTCAGGAAAAGCAACTTGGAAAATTTATAATCCTGGCTTTGTACCTTTGTATATAAGTGGTGATATTTATACGAAGGAAGATATAAAAAATGCAATGGAACAAAGCGGGGCAACTGGTGTTATAGTTGCAAGGGGAAGCATCGGTAACCCTTGGATATTCAGTGAAATAGGCGAACCAAATTGTGAGCAAAGATTATGTACTATTCTAAAACATTTGGAATATTTATACGATGAATATAAAGACTACGGTGCAGTTGTATTTAGAAAATTTGTTGCAGGATACACAAAAAATATGCTAGGAGCCCGTGATTTTAGAGATAAGGTTATGAAAATAAGGAAATTGGAAGAATTATCATCAAAATTTCAAAAATTTTTCTATGAAAATTGTTATAAACAAGAATTTAGAAAGGAGCAAAAAATAAGTGATATACTTAATCAGACATGCGGTAACTGAATGGAATGAGAAGCAACTTTGGCAAGGTGTAGTTGATACGGACCTTTCAAAGAAAGGTATTGAACAGGCGAGAAAAATAGGTCATTTTTTTAAAATGAACGATATTAAAATAGACATTATTTATTCTAGTCCCATGAAAAGAGCCATTCAAACTGCCCAAGAGATAGCGCTGAAGATAGGTTACGATGCTGAGAATATACTTGTTGATGAAAGGCTGAGAGAGTGCGAAATCGTTCTTTGGAACGGGAAAAATATAAAAGATGTTTTGAAATTTCATTATAAAGAATTTACCGAATGGCAAAATAATTTAGATTCTAAAATAGATAACGTGGAATCTCTTAAAAGTGTGCAGAAAAGAATGTATGGATTTTTGGAAGAAAAAAAGATTCAATTTCAGGATAAAAATGTTATAATTGTTTCGCATGCAATTGCCTTAAGAATGTTAATAAGTAAGGTTTTAAACGTTTTTCCTCCGCACCATTTGAATTTTTCTTTAGATAATGCTTCTATATCTGGTTTGGAAGTTACGCAAAACAAAATTAGATTAAAGTTTTTAAATATAGTTCTATGATTATTTTTGTGATTAGTATAAATTTACAATCACGGAGGTGTTTACCCTGAAGGCATTACTCATAATCGTTGGTTTTTTGCTTCTTGTGTACATAGGAATTAAAATACTTCCATTGAAAATGAGATATTCTAATATTTTCTTTGTCCTTTCATTGGTTTTTCATTTGCTTGCATCTTTTTCCTTATCTTACGCTTTTTTAACTACTTCAATAGTTTTTATTGTAATATTCTTTTTAGTTATGCTCTACATGTTTGGATTGTAAGTTTTTATTGAGGCATTGATTTAAATTCTTTTAGGGAGTGACTAAAATTGCCTGGAAGTAGTGTTACCATATCTGGAGTTGAGAAGTTTTACGATGATTTTCACGTTTTAAAGAATATAAATCTTGAGATAAAGGAGAACGAATTCTTTTCCCTCCTTGGTCCATCAGGATGTGGTAAAACGACGCTTTTGAGAATAATCGCCGGTTTTGAGGATGTTGATAGTGGTGATGTACTTCTCGATGGTAAGAGTATAGTCGATATTCCACCAAATTTGAGACCTGTGAATACGATATTCCAAAGCTATGCATTATTTCCCCATTTGAATGTATACGAAAACATTGCCTTTTCTTTAAGATTAAAAAAACTTAGCGAAAATGAGATAAAGCAAAGAGTGGAATGGCTTTTAAACCTTGTAAGACTTGAAGAACATGCTAAAAAGAAACCATCTCAACTTTCCGGAGGGCAGAAGCAAAGAGTTTCGTTGGCAAGAGCGTTAGCTAATGAACCAAAAGTTTTGCTGTTAGATGAACCAGTTAGTGCACTTGATGCCAAATTAAGACAAGAACTACTTATCGAACTTGATAATCTGCACGACAAAGTTGGTATCACTTTTATATATGTAACTCACGATCAATCAGAAGCAATAAGTGTTTCAGATCATGTGGCTGTAATGAATAACGGTGTCATTGTTCAATACGGCACACCATATGAAATTTATGAAAGCCCAGCTGATCCATTTGTAGCGATGTTTATAGGTGAAAGTAATCTTATGAAAGGTATTGTAAAAAATATAATCTCAGAGAATTACGTGCTAATAGAATTTCCATCACTTGGTGAAATAATTTGCTATAGAGATAAACCGGTAAAAGAAGGAGATTCCGTACTCGTTACTTTAAGACCAGAAAAGATAAGGATAACCCACACTAAACCAACGTTGTCGGAAGATTCCTTTACGAATGTTATCCACGGAATTGTAGATGAAACGATATACATGGGATACCAAACAAAATACTTTGTTAAAACTGACAATGGCTTTATACTAAGAGTTTACAAACAACATGTAAGCTACCTTTTAGATGAAAAGATAATTCAATGGAAAGATGAAGTGTTTTTATATTGGAATCCGGATGACAGTTTCATAGTGGAGGTAGAAGAAGATTGAAAACAAGCAGGACTTTAAAAAAATTTCAGCAATATGGATATTTTTATTTTATGTGGCTTGTTTTGTTTTTTGTAATACCTGTCTTTGTAATACTCGCTTACAGTTTTTACACAAGGGATTTTCAAGGTGGTATTGTTCATAGATTCTCACTTCAAGGTTATAAAGATATATTGAATGTTAATTATTTAACAGTATTCTTTAGAACTGTTGGGATTTCTCTTATATCTTCTGCTGTTTCGATTATCTTAGCAGTACCAGTTGCTTATTACATAGCTTACAGCAAATTGAAAAATTTTCTATTACTTTTGGTTATAATACCATTTTGGACAAATTCACTTATAAGGATATACGCATGGATATTTATATTAGGAAATAACGGATTGATTAACCAAACCCTTTTAAAAATTGGCTTTATTTCAACGCCTATAAAATTCATGTACAATAATTTCGCAGTAATACTTGTTCTTGTTTACACTTATCTTCCTTTTGCTATACTTCCACTTTATTCTTCAATAGAAAGGCTCGATAAACAGATTTTTGAGGCAGCTATGGATCTTGGCTGTACAAAAAGACAAGTGTTTTTCAAAGTTTTATTGCCTAATATAAAGCAAGGTACAGTATCTGCTTTTGTCTTTGTTTTTATACCTTCACTTGGGACTTACGCTGTACCAGAATTGGTTGGAGGCAAAGATTCCAGAATGATTGGTAATGAAATAGCAAGGCAATTAACAACTGCCAAAAATTGGCCAGCCGCTGCTGCGATATCCTCTATACTTTTAGTAATAACTATAATTGCTGTGCTTTTCTTCATGTATGGAGGCGAAAAACGTGAAACCAGGTAATTTTGCTAGGTTAGTTCTTATTTTAATATTGCTTTTCTTCTATATTCCGATATTTATATTAGTTATTTTCTCATTCAACTCTTCCAAATCTCCAGAATGGACTGGATTTAGTTTAAAATGGTACTACCAATTATTCACATCTTCTAGACATATTTGGAGGACTTTTTTCAATTCGCTAATAGTAGGAATTTCAGCGAGTTTAATTTCTTCCATCATCGGTACGCTTGGAGCTATATCGATGTATCTCGGTTCGAAAAAATTCAAAAAAATTCTTTGGACAACCACTTATATACCATTTGTCATACCTGATATTATAATTGGTGTCTCACTTCTAGTATTTTTCAGCGCAATAAAGCTTCAGCTTAGTTTATTCACAATATTTTTAGCTCACGTGACGTTTTCGATTCCTTACACTATGATGATTATTTTGACAAGATTAGAAGATTTTGATAAAAGCGTTATAGAAGCTGCCTACGATCTTGGTGCAACAAGTTTTGTCGCGCTCAGAAAAGTTATAATACCCATAGCACTACCTGGTATTGTTGCTGCATTCTTTATGGCTTTTACGTTATCTATAGATGATTTCGTCATAACATTCTTTGTTGCCGGGCCAGGTTCAACGACATTGCCATTACAAATCTTTTCCATGGTTAGATTTGGTATTTCCCCTGTTATAAATGCTATATCTACGTTACTTCTTGTTGGAACAATTTTTATAAGTATATTCTTAAGAAAATATGTAAGGTATATTATATAATTGGTACGTAATAAGAACTTTTTATCAAATCTTAAAACAAGCATAGGAGGCGGGATATATGGTTCGTGAAGATGTCAAGCATTACGTTGAAAGAGTAAAAAAAGCAGCTGATTACATTAAAAACAAGATTTCAGAATTGCCAGAGGTTTGTATTGTTCTTGGCTCAGGCTTACATGTTATCGCTGAAAGTGTTGAAAACCCTGTTAGAGTCTCTTATAAAGACATACCAGAATTTCCTATTTCAACAGCACCTGGTCATAAAGGAGAGTTAATTTTTGGAAAGTTGAATGGTAAAAACGTAGTTCTAATGAATGGAAGATTTCATTATTACGAAGGTTATCATATGAGAGATGTGACATTCGGTGTTCGAGTCATACAACAATTGGGAGTTAAATACCTTTTCCTTACAAACGCTGCAGGTGGTTTGAATCCAGACTTTGAAGTTGGAAGACCTATGATTATTTCTGACCATATAAATATGATAGGAGATAATCCTCTTATTGGTCCAAATATTGAAGAATGGGGACCAAGATTCCCAGATATGTCAAACGCTTACGATAAATCACTCAGAGAAATTGCAAAGCAAGTTGCGAAAGAACTTGATATACCTGTTTATGAAGGAGTTTACGTTGCAGTCGCTGGACCTAACTTTGAAACTCCAGCAGAATTAAGAATGCTTAGATGGATGGGCGCAGATGCTGTTGGAATGTCAACAGTTCCTGAAGTTATCGCAGCAGCCCACTCGGGCACAAAAGTTTTAGCAATTTCGGCAATTACAGATAGAGCCGTGCCAGATGATTTAAAACCATTAACAGCCGAAGAAGTTCTTGAAGTAGCTAATAGAACCGGGAAAATGATAGCAAAGATACTTTCGGAAGTTGTTAAACGAATATAAGTAAAAGCAAGAATAAAAAGGGTGACGGGAAATGTCAATTAGAACTCGTCTCATTGTTTTGTCAATATTATTGGTAACGATTCCACTAACGCTTTCTCTTATATTCATAATATTCAACCTTTCTGGTGAGACAAAACGAGTTGAAGAAGACATTAAAAAACAAATAGGTGATCCAAAAGTTATATTTAAGGATTTTTTTGATTCTTTTTCGAATGAATTAACTAAACATATTGAAAGTTACAACGAAAAATTGAAGTCTTCCGTTGAGAAACAAAAAGAGTCTGTTGACAAGGCCTTTGAAAATGTATACCTTTCCACACTTGAAAAAGAAACGGAATCTATAAAAAATATAGTGGAAAATCTTGTTAAAGATAGGTTATCTTTTATTGAGAATATAGTTAAAGTTAGTGCCTCTTCAAAAGATGTCGTGAATGCTGCCAACAACAAAAATCTCGATGTTGCAGGGAAAAGAGGGCTTCTAAACAGCTATGTTGAAAGAGGAATCTTTGATTACATTGGTCTTTGGACGATTGATAAAAGTGAGCCAAAATTGAAAATAAGGCCATTTTATAAAGTAAACCAAGGATACTTAGTTGAGTATGCCTATTCGTTAGCCCCTGGTCTTTCTGGAAATGAATACAAAAATTTTGAATTTGCTGACGAACTTAAAAATAGGATGGAAAAAATATTATCGTCTTCGAATCCGTACACAGATACTTTCGTATACATTGGTGAAAAAAATATGTATTCGATATCTATTCAACCGGTTATGCATCCGCAACTTGGTAACACAATTAACGGATTCATAGTTGCGTTTGGTAAATTAGGAGAAAATTTTTTAGATGAAGTAAAAAGACTCACAAATGCAGAATTAACTTTGTATACTAAACAAAAGGCATTTGCAACAACAAGGGTTAATGAGAACGGTGAAAGAACAATCGGGATAGAAGAACCAAGTGAGGAGAAATATTCATTTAGTATAGGAAACGAAGATTACTTTGCTAAAAAATACGATTTTTCAGTTATGGGCAATTCAGTAGGAAATTTAGAAATAGGTGTAAAGAAAGAGAGTGTAAAAGCAGAAATTGAAATACCTGAACCTGAAAAATTCACTTTACCAGAGATTAAATTGCCCGAAATTGATGTAAAAGTAGACTTAAAGCTAGGAAGAGTTATAATTACAAATATAATTATAGGCATTGTTATACTAATAATAGCTATTGTTATCACAATTCCACTTGTTAACTCTATTTCAAAAGAGATACTCAACTCTGCTCAGATAATTGAAAAGTTTTCAAATGGTGAGCTTATAAATGTGGACATAAAAGCATCCGGAGAGTTTCAAAGAATTATTTCCTCATTGAGAAGATTATCAGAAAATTTGAAAAATTACGCAGATGATATGAAAAAGAGTTCCATAGAGCTTAATTACGAAGTGGAACAAATCACTGAAATTAATGAGACTCTAAGCGATGCAGTAGCAAGATTCCAGGCATTTTCTCAAAGTTACACAGAAAGTGTAGACGAAATAAAAAATAAAATAATAATGTTGGGAAATACTGTTGAAGAATCTGTTGAGAATATGAACAGTATGTCATTGCAACTAACCGATTTACTTAAAGATATAGAAAATACCCAAGCAGAAATACTCAAAAACGTTGTTTTAATAGAAGAGATGAACGATTCAGTAAATGCGAATTCTGAAATATTTGAAAAATTCAGTTCAACGGTTAAAAGGACAATCGATAAATTTTCTTCTATAAAAGATGCAATAACAAAAATCCAGAATGTGGCTTCACAAACGAATTTGTTAGCGTTAAATGCTGCAATTGAGGCTGCAAGAGCTGGTGAGGTAGGAAGAGGTTTTGCAGTAGTTGCCGATGAGGTAATGAAACTTTCTGTGGAAATAAATAGCTTATCGAAAAATCTTGTAAAAGAAGTGGATATGTATACAAATGATTTGAAAGAATTAGATGAACTTTATGTGAGCTCTCAGGATAAATTTAAAAAGCTCAATGAAGCAAAGAACGAATTTTCGACAAATTATTACACTGTTATAGAAAAAATTCAAAATATTGGTTCTTTGAGTGCTCAATTAAGCAGTCAGATTAGTCAAAACACAGAAGCTTTTAGAAGTATAGAAGAAATTATGGATGAAATATCGCAATCTGTGGTAAAATCTTCTCAAGAACTTATAACTTTCAATAATGAATTTGAAAGTTTAACAAAACTATTTAGCGATTTATCTAGTAGTTCTACTAAACTCAAGGAAATTTCGTTGAAAATGCAACAAATTGCGCAATGGTTTAAATAATTTTTATGGATTTAATGATGGTCCTGGGAAAATAATCTTAACCTAGGACCATCTTTTTTATCGTGGAAAATTATGATATAATCTAAGATAAGAATTGTTTAATGAATATTTTGTGAGGTGATAATTTGAATAGAGATACTATAGTTGCACTTTCATCACCGCCAGGAATCGGAGCTATAGCAATAATTAGAATAAGTGGCAATAAAAGTTTGGAATTAATTGAAAAAACGATAAAAAGTAAAAAATTAAACATAAACACGCTGGAAGAAAGGAAAATTAGTCATGGATATTTTCACGATGAAAATGGTGAAATTATAGATGAAATAATGTTTGTTTACTTTAAAGCTCCGAAAAGTTACACAGGAGAAGACATGGTAGAGATATATTGTCACGGTGGAATACTTGTGACAAATAAAATTATAGATACACTATTAAAGCTTGGTGCAAGGCTTGCAGAAAACGGTGAATTTACTAGAAGAGCATTTCTTAATGGTAAAATCGATTTAATCAAGGCAGAATCTATAATCCAAATAATTGAAGCAAAGAGCGAAAAGAGTCTCAAACTCGCTCTTGATAATCTGAAAGGTAAACTTTCAAATGAAATTGAGTATTTACGCTCCAGCTTAATAAACGTTTTGTCAAAGATTGAAGTTTCAATTGATTATGGTGATGACATAGACGTTCCCAAAGAAGAGATACTTAACGATCTTATAAATGTTCAATCTTTTTTGAAAGAAAAGATTAAGCATGCCGACAAAGGTTTACATATTTCAACTGGTGTAACTATGGCAATAGTCGGAAAACCAAACGTCGGTAAAAGTACTTTATTAAACAGATTGTTAGTTGAAGATCGTGCCATAGTAACGGACATACCAGGTACAACACGTGATGTTATAAAAGGTGAATTAAAGATAAAAGGTGTACATTTTGTCATATCAGATACCGCGGGTATAAGAATGACCGAAGATAAAGTGGAGAAAATAGGTATTGAAAAAGCTTTAAATGAAGCAAAAAAATCAGATGTCGTTCTGTTTTTGTTAGATGCAACAACCGGTTTTACTAAGGAAGATGAATATATATATAATTTAATCAAAGATTGTAATTTCATACCTGTTTGGAATAAAATTGATATAGCAGAGGAATTAGACAAAAACATAGAATTCTTGAGAAATAGTGTGGCAATAAGTGCGGAAACTGGTAAAGGGATGAGAGAGCTTGAAGAGAAAATACTTGAATCTGTTAAAGTTTTAGTAGAAGATGGTGAATTGTCTCATGTCACATCGAAAAGGCAATTAGAATATCTTAAACGCGTCGAATACAATATTATAAAAGCCATAAATTCTCTGAAAAAAAATATGCCACTAGATATAATATCAATAGATATAAGAAATGGTTTAGAACAATTAGATGAATTAATGGGTAGGAACTTTACAGAGGACTTGCTGGACAATATCTTTTCAAACTTTTGTGTTGGAAAGTAACAAAAAAGCGGGCTTTTTCTGCCCGCATAAAGCCGTGGGGGGTGTATCTCAAGGGGGATAGGGGGTTCTCTGGAATAATTCTATCACTTTTTTTGTTAAATTATTAGCTCTTTAATTTATAATATCCAAATACAATTGTGTTAAGTTATTTTTAATGTAATAAAAATTAGGTTTTTATACATATTTTTAGTCTTTTTCCATCTTTCTATACATTTAGACAACGTATACATAAAAATCGTTCAAAAATTTTTTAGGTTTTTCAAGAGGTGATTTGATGAAGGCAGATATAGCTGTTGCGCTGTTAATAGTTTCAATTATATTTTTAATGATTATTCCTATTCCAAATTTCTTACTCGATTTTTTTCAGCTTCTCAATATTTCAATATCTCTTGTGTTGCTTTTTTCTACAATGTATATTAAGAATACTCTTGAACTTGCCTCTTTTCCAACGTTACTTTTAATAATAACAATTTTTAGATTGGCATTGAACGTCGCATCGACAAGGGCAATACTTCTTCAGGGACCAAAATTTGGTGGAAAAGTAATTCTCACATTTGGAAACTTTGTTGTCGGTGGTAATTATGTTGTAGGTATAGTAGTATTCTTGATTCTTGTAATTATTCAATTTATAGTCATAACAAGAGGTTCAGAACGTATTGCGGAAGTTGCAGCACGTTTTACATTAGATGCAATGCCTGGTAAACAGATGAGTGTTGACGCAGATTTGAATGCAGGACTTATTACAGAAGAAGAGGCACGAAGAAGAAGAGAACAAATAAGAAGGGAAGCAGACTTTTACGGTGCAATGGATGGTGCTTCAAAATTTGTTCGTGGAGATGCTATAGCAAGTATAATAATAACAATTGTCAACAGCCTTGGTGGTATAATAATAGGTATACTTATGCACAAAATGGGAATAGGAGATGCTGCTCAAAAGTTTTTACTTTACACCGTAGGTGATGGGCTTGTAAGTCAGTTGCCAGCTCTTATGGTCTCTACAGCAACTGGAATAATTGTTTCCAGAAGTGCAGCAGAAGACAACCTTGGAATGGAACTAATTAAAGAATTAGCAGGTGAAAAGAAGGTTATAATACTTACTGGAAGCGTTATAATGTTCCTTGGAGTAGTAACTCCGCTCCCAACATTAACAAGTTTACTAATCGGAGGTCTTTTTTTAGCCGTTGGTTTATTAATCAGAGGAAAAGAGTTAGAGCAGCCACAGATAGTTGGCGCTGGTACTGCTCCTGGTATGGTTCAGGGGCCTGCTCCTTCGGTACCAGCGGGACCTATTCTTTCAACACCAGAAGAAGTATCCGAAGTGATACAGTCAGATACTGTTGAAATAAATATTGGATACGGATTATTACCACTTGCTGATTTATCTCAAGGCGGCGATATGTTAGAAAGGCTTACAATGATACGAAGACAATTAGCTCAGGAACTTGGACTTGTTCTTTCACCTATAAGAGTCAGAGATAGCGTTATTTTAAAGCCTAATGAATATGCAATCTTTATAAGAGGAGCGGAAGTTTCAAGATACGAATTGGTGCCAAATCGTCTTCTTGCAATAAACCCGGGTTTTGTTACCGAAAGGATTGCTGGTATAGAGGTTAAAGAACCTGCATTTGGTTTGCAAGCTTTTTGGATAGACGAGAGTAAAAAAGATGAGGCAATACAAAAAGGCTTTACAGTAGTTGACGCTCCAACGGTTTTTGCAACACACGTAACAGAAATACTTAGAAAATACGCTCCTGAACTCCTTGGGAATAGAGAATTCCAATTACTTGTTGATGGATTAAGAAACAAGTTCGATAAACTTGTTGATGATGTTTTCAATGTTATAAAACCGTCAGCTGTGAAAAGAGTGCTTCAAGAATTGCTTAGAGAAGGGGTTTCCATAAGAAATTTACCTTACATATTTGAATTAATACTTGATAATGCTGACAAAGCAAGAGATGTTGAAACATTGGTTGAGTATGTTAGAAGGGGTTTAAAAAGGCAAATTGCTTCGAAGCTTCTTGCTATGGATAAACAAATTCACGCGATAGCTTTAGACAGTGAGTTAGAACAAACTCTAACAGAATCAATTTCGGAGAGTGAAGAAGGAAAATACATAAGCATAAACCCTCAGATTATGAGAGAGTTAATTGAAAAGATATCAATGGAGTTGGAGGCACTTATGAGAAAGGGGTATATTCCAATACTTGTTGTATCTGGTACAATTAGACCTTACATTTCTAGAATGGTTGTTCGGTTTATTCCTGGAGTAACAATCATTTCTTTCGAAGAAATTCCGGAAGATATTAACCTTTCAATTGAAGGTGTGGTGAGGTTATGATTGTAAAAAAATACGTGGTTACTGATATTAAAGAGGCGTTTGAAAAAATCAGAGTTGAACTTGGAAAAGATGCTGTGATACTCAGTACAAGGAAAATTAAAAAAGGTGGTTTTTTAGGAATAGGTGCAAAAACCTATATAGAAGTTACTGCAGCAGCCTCAGATAAAAAAGAACAACAATCTGAGGAAAAAGGTCAAATTTACAAGCTCCAGGAAATACTATCAAAGAGTAAGACAAATAACCCTCAAAATGTTGAAGAAATAAGTGAAATTAAGAAAATGATGGTAGAGTTAAAATCAATGATTTCATCGCAGAGAACAAACGAACCTCAATGGGTTGAAAGTTTCAGGAAAGCACTTAAAAAACAAGATATCGATGATGAAATCTCAGATAAGCTTATCGAGTACTCAAAGATGAAATATCAAGAATTAGACTTTTCTAATGAAAATACAAGATTGATATTATCTGAGATGTTTTTACCTTTCATAAACACGTCTGTTCCTGACTTAAAAGGAAGAGTGTTATTCGCTGGTCCAACAGGTGTTGGTAAAACAACAACGCTTGCCAAGCTTGCTGCAAAATTGAAGCTTTCTGAAAAGAAAAGAGTAGCGGTTATAACATTAGATACTTACAGGATAGCAGCTGTTGATCAACTCAAGACTTATGCAATGCTTTTAGATGTTCCCATAAGAGTAGCATATACACCTAAAGAGGCAAAACTTGAAGTTGAAGCTCTTTCTGATTATGACGTTATTTTAATTGATACTGCTGGTAGGAGTCAAAAAAATGACCTACATATGTCAGAAATAAAGGCAATGTCTGAGATCGTAAGCCCCGATTTCACGTTTTTGGTAATTGGAATGCAGTATAGAAGTGAGGATGTTAAAGAAGTTCTTACAAAATTTTCGATGATTTCCCCAACGCATGTTATCCTTTCAAAAATGGACGAAACATCGGCATTGGGTCACTTTGTAAATGTTCCGAATTTTTTGAAAGCGCCTATTGCTTTTATTACGAATGGACAGAGAGTACCTGATGACATATTGGAAGCTAATAACAGAGAGCTTGCTGTCTTGCTTTCCCGAGAGGTGTTGAAATATGCAAAATCAAGCTAGCAGTTTGAAAAGTGGTCAAATTGTAGCTGTCATAAGCGGAAAAGGTGGTGTAGGAAAGACAATTTTAGCCACGAACCTTTCCGCAGTGTTTTTAGAATATGGGAAAAAAACTCTTCTTCTTGATGCTGATGTTGGATTTACAAACGCTGACATACTTTTAGGTAGTCATCCGAAGTACACATTGAAAGATTTTGTAAATCATAAATGTTCAATTGATGATTTAGTTACTCCAACAAAATATGGAATAGATTTTGTGTCATTAGGTGGGGATGTTGGGGATATAATAACAGCAAATGAGATAGTATTAAGAGACTTTGCTATAAATTTTCTTAAATTACTAGATAGCTATGATATTGTCATCATGGACATGCCACCGGGTTTTTCAGAATTTTACATGCCATTTTTATCACTTGTCCAAGATTTTGTAGTTTTAACAACTATCGAACCTACATCAGTTGTTAATACTTATACAATCATAAAGCTTTTAACTGTAAAAGGAGTTACAGGTGAAAATATACATGTTGTAGCAAACATGGTTCAGGATGTGAAAGATGCAACAAAACTTTTAGAAAGATTTATAGAAGTTACAGAAAAATTTATCAACAGTAAAATATCTTCGGTAACTATTGTAAAAGATCATCCGCTTGTTTTGAAGAGTGTATACGATAGAGAACTATTTGTAAAAAAGTACAGAAATATTCAACCAACTTTTTCTGTGATAAGAATAGCGTCGAATATATTAAAACTTTCACAAAATACTAGACAGCGCGAAAATTTATTTGATAAATTTATCAAATTGTTCAGAGGTGCTTGATATGACTATTGAAGAGTACGTGAACAATAATCTATCTGGTGCTGTGTTAAAAGGGTTCACCAAAGATGAGGAAGTGGCTTTAAGATTAAAAAAGTTGAATGGTCGACAATTTTACGTTTCGTTTATAAAATTCACGAATATACCAGAAGTTTTGCGTGTGGATATTCCGGTTGAGGGATATGTAATCACGTTTGTTGGAAAATTGTTAAATGTTGAGGAAAATACGTATGTGTATATTGCACTAGAAAAAGCTGGAATTTTGCAAAGAAGGACTAAACCAAGGTATGCATCCTTTGAAAAGTGTTCAATATACAATAATTTTAAAGGCGTAATAATAGATATATCTGAAAATGGATGCCAAATACTATCCGATTACAAACCAAATCTAAATGAGACTATTGAAATTATTATAAGCGACCACTCTGAGAATGGCAAAGTAATGTGGTTTGTCGAAGAAGAGGAAAATTATAGGTATGGTATTTGGATACCTGAACCTTCACTAAAGTGGAACGAATTATATCTAAGATACTTTAACATTGGGGAGCTGTTGTAATGCCTTACATTGAACTTGTTGAAGCTACAAAGGTATTAAAAATAGGTTTGCCTGCTAACGTAATAATTACTCTTGTAAAAGAGCTGGAAGGAACCTATAAAAGTAATATAATAGATATAGATATGGATAGAAAAATATTATTTCTTTCAATACCTTCTTTCAAAGGAAGGTTTGTTCCTATTCCAAAAGGAGTTAGGATCACTGTAAATGTGTTTGAGAGGTCTTCGGTTTATGAATTTCAGACAGTCTCATTAGGTGTAATTAAAAAAGATAATATATATGCTCTCCCTGTTCCTTTTCCTGATGTTGTTAGAAAAACCGAGAAGAGAAAGTTTGTCAGAATCCCTCTTTACTTAGATGGACGTTTTTATCTTTCAACAGAGCCTGGAGCTGAATCTTTTGCTTTCAAATCAAGAAATGTAAGTGCTGGTGGATTACTGATGGTTACCAAAAAACATTTGAATGTAAATGACATAATTTTTATAGACATGAAATTTAATGATGAGCTTATTCTGAAAAGACAGAAATCAAAAATTGTTAGAGAAGATTCAAAAGTAGAAGATGGTTATGTCTTTGGGGTACAATTTTTAGATCTTCCACAGAATTTAGAAAAGGCCCTTGTTAGATTTATATTCCAGCAAGAATTAAAGTTAAAGAATGTTCAAGGGGCTACTAAAAGCAAATGAAAATAAGAATCCACAAATATATAGATTTTATTGAGAGGAGGAAATAATATATGCTAGAAAAACTCACCGAAGTCCAGCTTGACGCGATAAAAGAGGTTGGAAATATTGGTACTGGAAATGCAGCAACAGCTCTCTCAATGATGTTAGACAAAAAGGTCGATATATCAGTACCTCAGGTAAAAATTGTTCCAATTTCAAAAATCCCATTTTTGTTTGACAATCCGGAAGAAACAGTATGTTCAATAAAAATGAAGCTTATGGAGGATATGACTGGAGAAATAGTTCTAATTTTCGAACCAAAGACTGTGAAAATCATTGCTCAAGTCCTTACCGGAATGGAAATAAATGATGTAACTGAACTCGATGAATTTACAAGCTCTATGCTCAAAGAAATAGGTAACATAATGTGCGGTTCATATGTTACAGCATTAGCTGGGTTTACAAATTTATTTATAAATCCGGAACCACCTGAACTTGTTGTTGATATGATAAGCGCTATTGTTTCTGAAATATCTCTTCCACTTGCTTTGGCAGGAGAAGAAAATATTCTGCTTATAGAAACATTAGTAAAAATAGAGGGAATTGAAAAAGAATTAACAGGTTACTTGTTACTCGTTCCTTCTGTAGAATCACTTGAAAAGTTATTGAAGGCATTGGGGATGTGAGATTAATGAAAAAAAAGGTTATAATCGGTATCGGAGAATGGGCAGTAGAAAAGAATCCCTCCATCTTGGTAACACTCGGACTTGGATCTTGTGTAGGAGTTTGCGTTAGGGACCCGATTGCAAAGGTTGGAGCAATGGTACATGTCATGTTACCAGATAGTGGAGGTAAACCGACAAATACTCCAGGTAAATTCGCCGATACAGGTGTGGATATAATAGTTGAGGAATTACTGAAAATGGGAGCCCAGAGAAATAGATTAGAGGCAAAGATAGCGGGTGGAGCTTCCATGTTCCAATCTGCAATGGATATTGGTGCAAGAAACGTTGAGGCAGTAAAAAAATCTTTACAAAGAAATGGGATAAAGCTCATTGCTGAAGACACTGGTGGTAACAAAGCAAGAAGTATCGAATATGATATAGAAACAGGAAAACTTTTGGTTAGAAAAGTTAAAACAGGCGATGCTGTGGAGGTTTCTGAAATCTGATGTTGAATAAGGAAATGGTTATACAAGAGTACATTCCAATGGTAACAAAAATTGCTCGTGATTTAAAGATTAATTTACCGTACAACGTTGAGATAGATGATCTTATTCAAGAAGGTGTTATAGCACTTTTACAAGCAGCTGAAAAGTATGATCCAAGGTATGGCGCAACTTTTAAAACATTTGCTTACACAAGAGTGAAAGGTGCTATGATTGACTACCTTAGAAAGCTTGATTACTTGCCAAAGAATGTAAGACAGGATATCAAAAAATTTGATAGAGAACTTTTGAACTTTTATGAGCAAAATAAAAGATTACCAACTTACGAGGAAATGTCAGAAATTCTTGGAATAGATGTAGAAGAAGTTGAGGAGATTTACAGGGAACTTGCTTTAAAGCAAAGTCTGAATCTTGACCAATATCTCTTTGAATCAGATGAAAACTCATATGGAAGTATCGATATAAAAAGCGAAGAAAACGTTAAAGAAAATGCTTGGAAGTCCATACTTCATGAACAATTAGTTGAGGCGATAAATAAATTAGATGAAAAAGAAAAGATAATATTAAGTATGAGATTTGAATATGAACTATCTTTAAAGGAAATTGCGGAAGTTCTTGGAGTTACCGAATCTCGTGTATCCCAAATTCTTGGTGTCATACTTAGTAAGCTCCGCAAAATGCTTAGAGGTGATGAGGATGGCTGAACCAATCAGCGGAGTTCAGAATCAAACAATAATTCTAAAAGCGGGACATGAAAGTTCTCATATCACGAGTTTGCAACAATACATGGCACAATCAGCTATAGCCAATAGTGCTCAAAATGTCCAAAGAAGGACTCAGCAGGAATTAAACGCGCCAAAAAATGTTGGAAGTACCGAGCAAAAACGCACTCAAAGTTCCACCGAAGGAAAAAGCCAAGGTGAATATCAGCCGCGGCAAAATAAAAAAGAATCTGAAAGTTTTCACAAAGTAACAAAAGATAACTCACATATCTTGGATGTGAGAGTATGATTGGATATTTATTAGTTGAGAAGATAGAGAATAAACACATTGGAGGTATCTTAGTCATAAACGATCTTGGTATCCCAGTCGAATTTAAGTACTCTGAGCCTATAACTCCCACCAAATTACAGGAAATCATATACGGAAATTCCTTAGAGTATTTCCTCCATGTAGAGATAATTGCAAAAGGACTTGTACAAAAATTAGAAAATAGGCCAGAACTAATTCTTGTCAACGATCCCAATTTGATATTTGACAAAAATATTGTTATGCTAACGATTCTTCCACAAATTGTTCCTGAGAAGAAGGAAAATAACGAAGCTATAATTAACGTTAATAATTCAAGTATTAGAATAACGTTTCAAGAAAACTCAAAAATCGATGAAAACATCATTCAAAAAATAGCAGATACTGCGACTAAGATAGATATAATAGAGCCTTTCGATAGAATTGAAAGGGCGCTTGAATACGTATGCGAATCGCCAGAGAAATAATTGAAACTTTGAAGATGGAGCTTGGAATTATTAAATATAAATTTATTGATTTAAATTTAGATTCTAAGCAGATCTCTTTAGATATAAATATTGTTCCTTCCTTTAGCGGATTTTCGTTTACTATGCCTGATATAAAAGAAATTGCTCTCTCAAAAAATAATTTGAAAGTAGATTCGCTTTTCCAAAATGTTGATGCAATGATAAAAAATTTTTCTGTGAGTGATTTCAAGAAAAATATCGAAAGTCTTTACCTTCCAAACGAGGTAACTTTTAAAAGTAAAGGCATAGAAAGAATAGTTGTAAAATTTTCTGATGTTATAGAGAAAATTAACTTTCAAAAAAAAGAAGTTAGCATCGACTTGTTGGAGAAAAAATTAAGTATATCTAGTATAGAAACAAATATTATCTTGCAAATTAAAATCAAAAATACAAAACTCTTGTTGAAAAAATATATATCTTTCAAATCAAATTTCTTGGGAAACTTATCTTTTTGTTTTTATTTACCTTGTGAATATGTGGAGAAAGAAAAAATACTCAACGCTGTTAAAGCTTTGAGAGAGAAATATGATATATCTAAATTGAAATTCTATGCATATTACAAAGATATCCCTCTTGGAATAGCAAAAAATATAAGAATAGCTAATTCAAAAAAACTCTTTGTTTTGTACGATATAGAAAAAATAAGGAAAAGCAAAGGTGAATTAAAAAACATAATTGTTTTTAGATACGAAGACAAATATCTCTATTATTCTGTATAAATACTTTTGGATATAAATAATTCAACAAAATCATACTTTGAGTTTTTTAATTACATTGCTAACATATTAGTAGTACAATCACTCCTTAAAAAATTCATTTTTTGAGTTATATTTATATATTCTATGTCAAAGAAAATAATTTTAACCTTTATTTAACATCATTATGGTAGTTATAATTTAGCATTCGTGTGAAAATATGGATAGTTATTATCTATTTTTATTTCCAGCAAAAGTTAAATATGAGCTATTTTCTTAATTTTGGGAGGTGTGGTAGGTGAAATTGCTAACTTTTAAAGGTGGTGTACATCCACCTGAAAAGAAATATACAGAGCATGAAGAGATTCGAAAAGCACCACTTCCAGAAAAAGTTGTTGTCTTTATGGCTCAACATGCTGGCACTCCTGCAAAGCCTATAGTCGAAGTTGGTCAAGAGGTTAAGACAGGCCAAGTCATTGGTGAACCTCAAGGTGCTATTTCCGCATATGTTCATTCTCCCGTAACCGGAAAAGTGGTAAGCATAGCAAAAGTAAATAGTAACGTACATGGAATGGCTGTTGATGCCGTAACAATTGAACGAACTAGTGATGATGATTGGGAATTACTGCCAAAATTAGACTATCGATCTGCAACGAAAGAGGAATTACTAGATAATATCAAAAAAGCAGGTATTGTTGGACTCGGTGGAGCTATGTTCCCAACTCACGTTAAACTTAATCCACCAAAACCTGTTGACACACTTATTATTAATGGTGCCGAGTGTGAGCCATACTTAACAATTGACCACAGGGTTATGCTGGAAATGTCAGATGAAATTTTAATAGGTATTGAAATAGCAAAGAAAATTTTAGGGGTCAAAGAGGTTTACATTGGTATAGAAAATAACAAAAAAGATGCAATAGAATTATTGGAAAAAAAGTGGAATGGAAATGTCAAAGTTGCGGCATTAAAAACAAAGTATCCTCAAGGTGCTGAAAAACAGCTCATAAAAGCTATAACAGGAAGGGAAGTACCAAGTGGTGGTCTTCCTTCAGATGTTGGAGTAGTTGTTCAAAATGTTAGTACGATGTTAGCTATAAAAGAAGCAGTCGTTGATGGAAAACCTTTAATAGAAAGAGGGCTTACGCTAACTGGAGAGGGAGTAAAAGAAAAAGGCAATTGGTGGGTTAGAATAGGTACGCCAATTTCATGGATTATAGAAAAACTAGGTAACGGGTTTGTAGAAGGTTTACAGGAAGTTAAAGTACTTATGGGTGGACCTATGATGGGAATTCCAGTTTCATCACTTGATACTCCTATATTAAAAGGGAATAATGGCTTAACGATCATAACAGAACAAAAAAGAGAATCAACAAACTGTATTAGGTGTTCTTACTGTGTACATGTCTGTCCAATGAATTTGCAACCGTACTTACTTGACTTACTATCAAGAAAGAAGAAATACGATGAAGCTGCTGCTATCGGGTTACTTGATTGTATTGAATGTGGTTCTTGTACTTACATCTGTCCAGCGAATGTTGAGCATGTTAAGTCAATAAAACTTGCTAAAAAAGTTTACCGCACATTGAGAGGTGGTAAAAAATGAAGCTTCTTACAACAAGCGCACCACATGTGAGAAATGAAGATTCAACAAGGAAGATAATGATAGATGTTTTGATAGCACTAGTCCCTGCTGTTATTGGTGCAACTTACTTTTTTGGATTGTACGCGTTAGTACTATCTGTAATTGGTATGGTAAGTGCTGAACTGATTGAACTTTTTATAATGCGTGTTCTTAGGAAAGATAAGTCTTTTGTACCAAATGGGAGTGCTGCTGTTACTGGATTACTACTTGCTTTGAACGTTAGTGCCGCGACACCATGGTGGGTTTTACTTATTGGTGTAGTGTTTGCTATAGCAATCGTTAAGCATGCATTTGGCGGTTTAGGACAAAATATATTCAACCCAGCTTTAGCTGCAAGAGTTTTCTTACTTATATCTTTCCCAACAGCAATGACTACATGGTATAAACCTATAACATCATTTACTGGATGGTATTCCGCAGATGTTCAAACAACTTCAACACCACTTGCTATTTTGAAATTACAAGGTTTCAGTAAAGTTATGGAATCAACATCCTATATAGATCTTATATTTGGAAATATAGGTGGTTGTATAGGTGAAACAAGTGCCATACTCCTACTCATTGGTTTTATTTACCTTGTACTTAGGGGAAGGATTAAAGTTGTTATTCCTGCTACTTATATTCTCACTGTTTTAGTGATGGCTTCTATTTTCTATGCAATTAACCCTGAAAAATTCGGTTCTCCAGTATTTCATCTCTTTGCTGGTGGTCTAATGCTTGGTGCGTTGTTCATGGCAACAGACATGGTTACAAGTCCTATGACGCTAAAAGGTCAAGCGATATTTGGTTTAGGATGCGGTTTACTTACAATGATAATTAGATACTTTGGTGGATATCCTGAGGGCGTATCTTTGTCCATACTTCTTATGAATGCTTTGGTACCTATGATTGATAGATACACCCAACCCAAAATCTTTGGGAGGCGAAAATCATGAAAAAAGAAACCTTAAAACTTAGCTTAACTCTCATGTTTTACACTTTAATAGCAGGAATAGCTCTTGCATTAGTTTACCAAATAACAGAACAAAGAATTGCAGAAGCCGAACTTGCGAATGTTATAAAATCTATGGAATTTTTGCTTACTGATGAAAATGACAATCAAATTGTTGATAGCGATACTATAAAAAAATTAGTTATTGAAAAACGTCAAGAAAGTGGTAAAGAACTTTTCTCTGACGGTGTAGGAACAGTTATCTCACCAGTTTACGAATTTGAGTCAAACAATGTAAAATACTATGTTTTAACTGGAAACGCCGTTGGGTACGGTGGAAAAGTTTTAACAATGGCAGCTTTTAAATATGAAAATGGGGAACTTTCACTTTACAAAATAAAAGTCCTTGATTATTCGCAAGAGACACCAGGACTTGGCGCAAAAATAGCAGATGGAAATATACAAGCACGGTTTTATCCTATTCCTGAAGAAGGTTTGAAGAATGGTTTGAAAGTAGATAAAGACGCAGGTAAACAAACTATAGATCCTGAGACTGGAAAAATGGAAGGCGTTGCAAAAGTTTCCGATGTGATGACTGGTGCAACAATAACACCTCGAGCTGTTGCAAATTCTCTAAATGCTATGTATAAATTCTTAAAAGAGAAATACATACAAGGAGGTGGCAATTAATGGCCTCTAAGATTTCTGAATTTACAAAGGGTATAATAAAAGATAATCCAACATATGTTCAGGTACTTGGTATGTGTCCTACTCTTGCCACAACAACAAGTGCGAAAAATGGATTTGGAATGGGACTTGCTGCAACAGCTGTTCTTGTTATGTCAAACGTTGTTATATCTTCAATAAGAAAAACTGTTCCTGAAAAAATAAGAATCCCGATATTTATAACAGTTATTGCAACATTCGTTACGATTGTTGATTTACTCATGCACGCATTTACTTACGATCTATGGAAAACACTTGGTCTCTTTATTCCGCTCATAGTTGTCAACTGCATAATCATGGGTAGGGCCGAAGCTTATGCCTCGAAACATGGAGTTTTAGATTCTCTTCTAGATGGGCTTGGAATGGGTGTTGGATTCACACTAAGTTTAACTCTTCTTGGAAGCATAAGAGAATTACTTGGTAATGGTTCAATATTTGATATAACAATTTGGGGAAAAGCATTTAATATGTTTGTCATGATTCTCCCACCAGGTGCTTACTTAACGCTTGGATTGCTTGCGGCACTTTTTGCAGCGATATCAATTAAAAAAGAAGAAAGAGCTAAAAAATCAGCACAACAAGCAACTCAAGCACAGAAAGTTGGTGAGGCAAAATGAAATTATTCCTTATACTTTTATCAGCAATGCTTATAAATAATTACGTCTTTGTTAGGTTTCTTGGAATTTGTCCATTTTTAGGTGTTTCTAAAAGAGTTTCAACAGCTCTTGGTATGGGTATTGCGGTTATATTCGTTCTCGTTATGTCATCAGCGATTTCTTGGGCTTTAGATTTAGTTTTAATATCAATGCATTTGGAATTTTTACGTACAATTGTTTTCATACTTGTTATAGCTACGTTTGTTCAATTTGTTGAAGCGTTCTTAAAGAAAAATAATCCTACACTTTACGAAGCACTTGGAATATACTTGCCACTTATAACAACAAACTGTATCATTCTCGGTATTGCAATCGTTAACAGCCTTTCGAAATACAACCTCCTCGAGGCGGTTTTTAATGCTTTGGGAGCCGGACTTGGATTTTTGTTGGCATTGATAATCTTTGCAACTATAAGGGAACGTTTGGAACTTTACGACATTCCAAAACCTTTCCAAAATCTTCCTATATCCATGATTATAGCTTCCTTACTTTCACTTGCATTTATGGGCTTCCAAGGAATGATAAAATAGTTCTTTATAAAAAATTAGGTAAACTTAAACTAATTTTTGGCAGTCAGCATTAAGCTGGCTGCTTTCTTTTTAAATTCATATTCAAATATTTAGGAATATATGGTAAAATATCTTGATAAAGCTCTTAATATTAAAGTAAAACAGAATTTGGAGGTGTAGGTATGAAAGAGTGGAGGAAAAATTTATTTGGGAGAGAATGGCTATTTCAGCACGGTAAAGTAGCAAAACAATCTGCAGGCTCAATATGGGCGAGGTTTGGTGATAGTGTTGTTCTTGCAACGGTTAATGTTTCAGATAATGTTGTTGAAGGAATAGACTTTGTTCCTTTAACAGTCGAGTTTATGGAAAAATTTTACGCTGCTGGAAAAATACCTGGAGGCTTTGTAAAAAGAGAAGGCAAACCATCAGAAAGTGGAATACTTTCATCGAGACTTATTGATAGGCCTATTAGACCTCTTTTCCCAAAAAATTTAAGGAATGAAGTTCAAGTTATAGTAACTGTCCTTTCCGTTGACCCCAATTGTCCAACTGATGTGCTTGGAATTACCGCCGCTTCGCTTGCTTTGAATATTTCAAGAGTCCCTTTTGATGGTATCGTAGCCGGTGTTCAAATAGGATACGTTGACGGTCAATTTATCGTTTTTCCAACTGCAGAACAATTGGAAAGAAGTAAGATAGATATAGTAGTTGCTGGTACAAAAGATGCTATAACGATGGTCGAAGGTGAAGCAAAGGAAGTTACTGAAGAAGAAATGCTTCAAGCACTTATGACAGCGCATGAAGCAATTAAACAAATTGTTGCTTTCCAGGAAGAGGTAATTAAAGAATTTAATGTTGAAAAAATGCCTCTCCCAGAACCAAAGTACAATGTTGAATTAGTCGAAAAATTCGTAGAATATATAGATATGACGGAACTTGAAAAGAGAATATTCGCTAGAGGTAAACAAGAAAGAGCGGAAATGGCTGATGAGTATTACGAAAGTATTGTTCAAAAATTCTTTGAAGATAACAATATACCTGAAGAAGAACAAGAAGAATACGCAATACCTCTGAAGGAAAAATACGATGAAATATCAAAAAAATTGATGCGAAAGATAATTATAGAAAGAGGGCTAAGGGCTGACGGAAGAGGTCCAAAAGATATAAGACCAATTACTTGTGAAGTCGGGCTTTTACCACGAACTCATGGTTCTTCGCTTTTCACACGTGGTGAAACTCAAAGCTTAGGAATAGTTACATTGGGATCACCTGCGGAAGAACAAATAATCGATACTTTAATTGAAGAAGGTACAAAGAGATTTATATTGCACTATAATTTCCCGCCGTTTTCAACTGGTGAAGTCAAACCGCTGAGAGGACCAAGTAGAAGGGAAATCGGTCATGGTCATCTTGCTGAAAGAGCGGTTAAGGCGATAATTCCACCAGAGGACGAATTTCCATATGTCATTCGTGTTGTTTCAGAAATTCTTGAATCAAACGGTTCTTCCTCAATGGCAACGGTCTGTTCAGCCTCGCTCGCGCTTATGGATGCTGGTGTACCTACTAAAAAACATGTTGCAGGTGTTGCGATGGGACTAATCTTAGAAGAAGGCAAAGGAGTTATATTAACAGATATAATAGGTCTTGAAGACCACTGGGGAGATATGGATTTCAAAGTTGCAGGTACGAAAGATGGTATTACCGCATTCCAAATGGACTGTAAAGTTTCTGGGGTTAGTGAAGAACTTTTAAGACAAGCATTGTACCAAGCTAAAGAAGCCAGAATGTTTATACTAGATAAACTTTATGAAACTATTTCTGAACCCAGGAAAGAACTTTCTCCTTATGCACCAAGAATTAGTTGGTTCTTCATAGATCCAACAAGATCTGGAGAACTCATTGGACCTGGTGGAAAAACTATAAAATCGATAATTAAAATGTTCGATGTTGAAATTTCGTTAGATGATTCCACTGGTAAAGTAACTGTTAGTGGTGTTGATGCCGAAAAAGTACAGGAAGCCGTTGAATATATTCAAAATATGTTTAGAGACATATCAATTGGCGATTTGTACACAGGAAAAGTTACGAGAGTTGAAAACTACGGTATATTTGTTGAAATCATGCCCGGAAAAATAGGTTTAGTTCATTCAAGCAAACTTGGGAATGTAAAACCCACATCGTTTAAAGTTGGAGATAAAATAAAAGTTGAAGTTATAAACATCGACGATGCGGGAAGGTTGCAATTTAGGAGGTTGGAAGAGTAATATGATAAAAAGATTAGCAGAAAACATATTTTACTACGAAATACCAGGGGTTCGCTCAGTGACAATTGCATTTATCATTGGAACTGGTCCGGTCTATGAACCGGACAATTTACTCGGTATATCTCACTTTATAGAGCACACAGTGTTCAGAAAAACAAAAAAGAGAAGCCTAAAAAAAATAAAGCTTCCAATCGAGCAAGTTGGCGGAATATTAAATGCATGGACAGACAAAGAATCAACTGTTTACTATGCGAAAGTGCCTTCTACATTCTTTAAAACAGCTTTCCAAATACTTAAAGAGCTTGTTTTTGAACCAGATTTTATAGAGAAAAACGTTGAATTGGAAAGAAAAATTATACTCCAAGAATACTATTCCGATCAGGAAATTCCTGAACAAAGGCTTTTCAACAAATTTTTTGAAAATTTAATAGAAGGGCCACACTCTAAATCTATAATTGGCACGGAAGAGACAATAAAAAATATCACGTTAAACGATATTATAAATTTTCACAATGAAATGTACACACCTTATAATGTAAAATTAATATTAGCTGGATACATTGAACCACAAGACTTAAAAATGGTAGAAGAGCTGAGTTTAGAAGACGGTTTTAAAACAGCAAAACATAAGTCAAAACTAAAAACAGGAATTGTTTGTGACAAATTTAATGAGACACAACAGATGCACTTTTTATTTTCTCATGAAGGAATCCCTTTAACAGATGAAGAATATGCTTATCCCGCGATGGTTTTAAACACTTTACTTAGTAGTGGCATGAGTTCTTTATTATTTGAGTACATCCGTGAGAAGAAAGGGCTTGTTTACGACATATCCACAACAAACATCCAATCAAAAGAATGGGGGGTATTTTCAATATACGCTGCAACATCTGTTGAAAATTCAGAAAAGTTATTTAAAGAGCTCTTTTCTCTGCTTAAAAACTTTAATTTGACGAAGAAGCTATTTGAATATGGTAAAAAAAGGCTATTAGGCTCTTTAGAACTTCTAACCGAAAGTACATCAGCTCTCACTTCACTCTATATCCAATACTTGGTAAACGATTTGGAGGTCAAAACAATTGACAAAATAATTGAAAGAATTAAACAGGTTACAGAAAAAGATGTAGAAAATGCATATGAGAAATTAATAAAAGGACAGTGGTCATTAACATATGTTACACCAGAAAAGGAACTTGATATTGCAACCGAAGAGTTGATAATCTAAACACGGAGGTGTTAAAATGCTTACAAATTTTGACGAGTTAACTCCGAGACAAATAGTAGAAGAGCTCAATAAATATATTATTGGTCAAGATAAAGCGAAAAAAGCTGTTGCAATAGCTATTAGAAATAGAATAAGAAGGCAAAGACTCTCTGAAGAATGGAGGAAGGAAGTTGTACCCAAGAATATTCTTCTGATAGGTCCAACGGGAGTTGGAAAAACGGAAATTGCAAGAAGGCTTGCGCAAATTTCCGGTTCACCATTTTTGAAGGTTGAAGCTACAAAATTTACAGAAGTTGGTTACGTTGGGAAAAACGTTGACTCTATGATTAGAGACCTTGTGGAAATTGCCGTTAATATGGTTAAGCAAGAAAAGATAAAGGAAGTTGAACCGAAGGTTAAGAGCCTTGTTGAAGAAAGAATTTTAGACGCGTTAGTTCCAGTGAAAAAGCAAAGTGTGCCATTTGCAAATATTTTTGGTTTTCAACCAACACAGGAACAATCAGATGACCAAGATGTACGTAGAAAAAGAGCAGAACTAAGGGAAAAGCTTGCAAAAGGAGAAATTGAAGATTTAGAGATAGAAATAGATGTGGAAATAAATCAGCCAGGTATAGGCTTTATAGGAATGCCAGACATGGAAGATATGGGTATAGATTTTTCCCAATTTCTTGGTAATCTACTTCCCAAGCAAAAAAAGAAAAGAAGAATGAAAATTTCTGAAGCAAGAAGGGTACTAACACCAATTGAATCAGAAAAAATAATCGATATGGATGAAGTTATTCAAAAAGCTTTAGTTCTTGCTCAAGAACGTGGAATAATTTTTATTGATGAGCTTGATAAAATCGCTGGAGGAAGTCAAGCGCACGGACCAGATGTCTCAAGGCAAGGTGTTCAAAGAGATCTGCTACCAATAGTCGAGGGTACAACAATAACGACAAAGTACGGGCCTGTTAAAACTGACTATATACTTTTTATAGGTGCTGGAGCATTTCACATGACAAAACCAACAGATTTAATTCCTGAACTTCAAGGAAGATTTCCAATAAGAGTTGAACTTGAACCACTTAGACAAGAAGACTTTGTAAGGATATTAACAGAACCGGAAAACGCGCTATTGAAACAATACAAGGCTTTACTTTACACTGAAGGGATTGAATTAGAATTTACACAAGATGCAATAGATGAAATTTCAAAGATCGCATATTATTTGAACGAAAAGATGGAAAATATTGGAGCAAGAAGATTGTATACGGTTGTTGAAAAATTACTCGAAGACATAATGTTCCAGGCACCAGAAGTTGATACAAACAAAATTATTATAGACAAAAATTATGTGACTATGAAACTTGGAGAAATAGTTAAAGACGAAAATCTTTCTGCATATATACTATAATTTTATAATCAAACATTTCAAATTTTTAAAATATGATGCTGTTAACTAGTAG
>SPLK01000025.1_pt1 | contig 95805 bp, 95 predicted proteins | sample 2456111 | NCBI WGS metagenome assembly SPLK01 (sample SAMN11156906, study PRJNA527647) | hot springs metagenome | biome: Geothermal region; feature: Hot spring; material: tree branch in hot spring; isolation source: hot spring sediment rich in lignocellulosic material ... | reverse complement strand
CTTTGGTTAACAAAATCCTTCAGAATAAGGAGGGGGTTAAGTTGAAAAGGTTTTTACTGTTACTCATTTTAACGGTTTTTGCCTTATTTGTATTCGCTGCGGAAATTCCAAACGTGAACTTCACTACGTACACTCTCAAGAATGGATTAAAAGTATTCATCTTTGAAGACCACAGTGTGCCTCTTGTAAAGGTTGAGATTTGGTACAAAGTTGGCTCAATTGATGAAGAAGAAGGAAAAACTGGTATAGCACATTTACTGGAACACACCATGTTCAATGGGACAAGCGCTTTACCAAAAGGTGGGATTGATGATTTAATAACTTCGGTAGGTGGCGAGAATAACGCAGCTACTTCTTATGATTATACTTTTTACTATGAATTAGTACCTTCCGCTAAGCTTGAACTTGCGCTTGCAATTGAAGCTGATAGAATGAGAAACTTAAAGATCGACCCAGACGATTTTTATAGAGAAAAAGAAGTTGTAAAGCAAGAAAGAAGGATGAGAACAGAAAACAATTATATTCAATCAGGGTGGGAAGAGTTGCAGGCAACTGCTTTTAAAGGAACACCATTAGGTCATTTTGTTATAGGATTTATGAAAGATCTTGAAGCGATTACACACGTCGATGTAAGAAACTTTTATGAGATGTTCTATGCACCAAATAATGCGATACTTTCAATTAGTGGAGATGTAAACCCAGAAGAAGCAATTAAACTTGTTGAAAAGTACTTTGGTGAATACTCTCCAGAACAAGTAAAAAGACCTGTATACGCAGAACCAAAAATCGAGGGTGAAACTATACTTAAATTACCAAGATTGACAAGACTTTCTCTATTAATGGAACTTTACTCTATTCCAAAAGCAGACCATGAAGATATCCCGGCAATAGAAGCTCTTTTAGACATTTGGCTAAACAGTGAAAATTCCAGAGTAAATAAAGAGCTTTACTTTAATAAACAACTCATACTTGGCACCGGTGGTTTCATTTATGATTTAAGAATTCCTGGAATGGCAGTAATATACGCATTCGGTTACAGTGAAGAAGATTTAGATGCAATAAAAGATGGTATAGATAAAGAACTTGAAAAAATCATCAATGAAGGAATTAGTGAAGAAGAATTGCAAAAGGTTAAAAAGCAAATGATTAAATCAATTATATTCGCTCAAAAAGATTTAAAGGAATTTTCGTCTGAAATTGTCCTTGGCGAATTAAGATTCGGTAATCCTGAATTATACAAACAAAAACTTGAAAAACTAAATAAATTAACTAGCGAAGATATTCAAAGAGTAGCAGAAAAATACTTCTATAGCAAAAATAGATATGTTGGATACATAGTACCTAAAAAATAAGGGGGGATAGAAGATGAAAATATTTAGAAATCTAACTTATATATTAGTTATATTTGCTTTATCCGTTAGTTTATTCTCTGTTGATTTTTCTAAAGAATTATTTGATAAACTTGCCGGTGCAAAAAATAAAATTCCCACAATAGAAATTCCTGAATACGAAAGAGTACAATTGGATAATGGTATGGTATTTTACATTTCAAAAGATACCACTCTCCCTATTGTTGAGATAAAAGGATATGTAAAGTACGGAAAAATGAACGAAACAATGGAAACAGCTGGCTATTCATCAGTAATGTTGAAAATAATGAACACCGCTACAAAAAAATTTGATGAAACGCAATTGATCGATTTTAAAGAATTAAACGGATTAGACATTTCTTTCTCGGCGGATAATGATTATTACACTATTTCAGCAAATTCACTATCAGAAGATATAGAAGCTCTTTTTGAAGCTCTTGCATCTGAATTAACAGAGCCACAATTTGAAGGAGATCATTTTGGCAGAATAGTTAAAGAATACCTTCAAAGTATTGCCCAAAGTTACACAACAGAAGACGGATTATTAAATATGTACTACTCATTAAATGTTTTCGGTAAAGAACACCCTTACTCATTCTCAGATAATTTGGAGTTACTCTATGCAAATATTTCTTCAATAACTCCGGAGAAAGTTGAGAATTTCTATTACAAAACAATTAGTCCGAACAGAATTATAATTTCAATAGCAGGAAATTTTGAAATTGATAATGTAAAAGAATTAATAAAAAAATATTTTGGAGATTGGGAAAATACAGTTTCCTCAGAACCAATGCTAACATACGATTCTTCGCTAAAAACTACTCCAAAAATTGTAGTTGTTAACAGAAAAGATTCTACGCAAGCAAAAATAAAAATGGGATATAGGTTCCCAAATTTTGAATTCTTTAAAGACAAGCTTTATGATAGAGTTGCATTTTTAATGGCAAATAGAATTTATGGAAGTGGTGCTTTTAAATGTAGATTAATGAAAGTTCTAAGAACTGAAAAAGGATATGTATATGGTATTAATTCAAGTTTTTCCACTGGAAATTACCTTGGAAATTTCTATGTAACAACAACAGTACGCTATGACGCGTTAGCAGATTTGATAAAAGATGTTAAGAAAATTATGGAAGATATGAAATACAACAAAGATCCAATAACTTCAGAAGAATTATTTAATGAAGTTAACCTTTACAATGCGTTATTCCCAAATTCCTATAAAGACAAGATCTCAGTTCTTGATAGCGTTGCATTTAACATAGAAATCAGAAATCTTAGTGAAAACTACATAAATGAATTTGTAAAAATGTATAACTCGCTCAGTGTTGAAGATGTTCAAAAAGCATTCTCAAAATTCACATATCCTGAAAATTTTGTAATTATAATTGTTGGAAATAAAGATAAGATAATAGAAAATCTAGATAAAAATGGTATAAAAGATTACGAAGTTATAGAAAATAAATAACAAATACCTAGAACTTTCAAAGCCCGTTTCTAGTTGAAGTTTCCAACTGGAAACGGGTTTTTTATTTCATTGAAACTATAATAAAAACTCCCCCAACTCGCTTTGAGCAAGTTGGGGGAGTAGTTGTTTTACTTTATTCTTAGTTCTTATTTGACTACAACAGGTATTAATGTTGCATAAGCTTGACCTGGTACGTATGATTTGAGTATTTCCTCTTGTGTGTAGCCTTCTGGAACGATTATGTCAAGGACGAATGGAGCGTAATCTTTCGAATCTGCTGGGTAACCACCTAATGTCCATTGTGTCGAGTCTTTAGTTATAGGTCTTATGTGGTCTGCGCCGTATCCATCTTGGCTGAGTGAAAGTATATATGCTTTTATACCAGTTTGAACATCTAAGTATTTTTTGAATATTATTACATGTATTACTTTATCAACTGGATCTGCTTCGTATGTTATTGCTTCTGGTATCTCTTTACCATCTGCCGTTGCAAAGACTATTCTGTCATCTGGCCAACCTGCGACTTTTATGAAATAATCCCAAGGTTCTTTAAATTGTACTCTTGCACCTTCTTTGTATGTTGTGGTTTTTCCACCAGCTTTTGTATCTAAGTAGAGATTTATCAATTGATGTGAGAATCCTTTTGGAGATGCCCATGGGTTTGTCATCTCTGCAAATTTTATGCTGAATACGTATGCGTCATCATTTTCAAGAACTGTAACTTCTGTTATGTCAAATAATCCTTTGTATGGTGCAAATGCCGGGTCTTTTGGATATGTGTATGTACCAAATCCGTAATCGTCTCCAACTTTATCAACAAATTTTGCAATAACATTACCAGATAGCATAGTTGGTGCCTTTACAACTACTCCATCTTGTGGAATTACTTCTTCTTTATCTCCCATTGCGCAAGTAACAAAAATGTTGAATTCTTCACCACTTTTTACTCCAAGAATGTCGTATGGTATTTCAATTTCAACTACATCATCAACCGCTGCTTTGAATGCGTTTGCTTGTAGTATCCAAGAATCATCACCAGCGGCCGCGTAGAATGTTCCACGCTTCCTTGTCTTCCACGTTTTCATGTTTACGGAAAATCTGAATCCAACAGGTTTCGATAATGTTGTTCCATTGTAGGTTTTAGAATTTGCACTCATCATTTTCGGAGCGTTTGTGTAAACTTCTATCAACATAGTTTCACCAATGTAATCTCTAGCTGGTTTGTCAAGTACAACTGCCACATATGCTGCAGTTGATGTTCTTGCAACGTAAATTTCTTTCAATGTTGAACCTGTAAATATGGCAGTTGATTTTTCTTTTTCGGAAAGTTTCCCGTCTATTTCGTATTCAACACTTTTAACAGTATTTTCCTTTGGTAATTCTACTTTAGCTGGCTCTTCCTCCTGTTTGACTCTTGGTGCTCCAACTTTTAGTTGTCCATCTTCCTTCCAAACTTCAAATATCCCGTTCTTTCCACCAAATCCATCGTCAACAAATGCAGGTGCGTTTGGGTCAAAGAGCCAATCTTTTCCATCAACAACAAATTTGTATTGATACACACCAGGTGTGAGCTCCAAAACAGCTTCCCACCATCCATCTCCTGAGCTGTAGCATTCTGTATCGTTCATACTCCAGTTGTTGAACGAACCTGCAATAAAAACGTACCTTGCTTCGGGTTTGTAAAATCTTATAACAACGTACGTGTTATCTTCTATATAAAAGTTTTCTTCTCTTTCCGTGTTGATTTCAACTTTTTCTTTAATTTCTGTAGCTGGAGCAACGATAACTAGTTGATCATCCTTGAGTGCAAGTGTAAAAACACCATTTTTCCCACCAAATCCGTCATCCGTGTAACCTGGAGCGTCTGGGTCTTCTTTCCACACTTTTCCACCATCGATAACAAATTTGTATTGGTATGTTCCTGGTTTAAGCTCAAGTTCGGTAACCCACAGATCCCCTTCTCTTCTCATTGGGTTAGCGTTTGTTGACCAATTGTTGAATGTACCGGCAAGATGCACCGTATTTGCCTGAGGATAGTTGAATGTAAAGACAACTTTGTTCCCTTCAATTTTCAATGCCGCAAGTGACAATACAGAAAGTATCAACACCATCAAAGCAAAAAACTTAATTTTTTTCATACCCTTCCCTCCCTTAATGTGAAGTTGTGCATATATATTTTCTCACATTTTTTGAAAATTTTTACATCATTTTGGAAACGTTTCAAAAAAGAAGAAATAAATAACAAAAGTTAGACTGAAAGTGCTATAATTTTAGATGAAGTACATCAAAGAATCTCAAGAAATTATAAATAGGGGTGATTTTATGGAGAATTTAAAAATAGCCATTATCGGCGCTGGTAGTGCTGTTTTTTCTATGAAGATTGTCTCCGACCTGTGCAAAGTTAAAAAATTAAAAGGTTCGCATGTTGTACTTATGGATATCGATGAAAAAAGGCTTCATAACGTATATGTTCTTGCAAAAGAATTATCCAGAGCATTTGATGCGAATCTTAACATTGAAACGACAACTGAAATGCAAAAAGCTATAGAGGGTGCAGATTTTGTAATTAATACCGCTATGGCTGGAGGTCACGATTACCTTGATAAAGTTAGAGCAATTGGTGAAAAGCATGGGTATTATAGAGGTATCGACGCACAAAATTATAACTTCGTTTCTGACTATCTTAATCTCACAAATTGGAATCAATTTTCACTTTTTTTGAAAATAGCTAAGATGATTGAAAAATTCGCGCCTAACGCCTGGTATTTGCAAGCTGCAAATCCAGTGTTTGAAGGTACAACCCTGGTTTCGACGCAAACATCAATAAAAATGGTAGGCTTTTGTCACGGGCACTATGCAGTTGAGAGTTTGGCCAATTTAATTGGGGTGAAAGAATATGATTGGCAAGTGGGTGGTGTCAACCACGGTATTTGGCTAACAAAATTTACAACAAAAGATGGGAAAGATCTTTACCCGGAAATCGATAAATACAAAGGTAAAATTCAACACAAGCCATCAAATCCATTTGACGACCAATTGTCACCTGTTGCATGGGATATGTACGATTTTTATGGACTATTCCCAATAGGCGATACTGTGAGAAATTCGACATGGAAATACCACAGGGATTTAGAAACAAAGAAAAGATGGTATGGTGAACCATGGGGTGGTGCCGATTCGGAATTAGGTTGGAAATGGTATGTAGAACAATTATACAAAGTTGTCGAAATCATCAACCAATTTGCAACAGCTATCGAAAATGGTCTTACGTTGGAAAAAGTAAAAGATTCCATGAACTTAATGCCTTGGCTAGAAGATGATTGGAAAAACATGGTTAATGAATTACTTGATAGTGAAAAACTAAGTGGCGAACAGCATGTTCCATTTATTGATAGCGTTGTGAATGGTACAAAAAGGCGATTCGTCGTTAATATGATAAACAAAGGTAAGATAAAAGGTATAGACGATGATGTTGCTGTTGAAATATGCGCATGGGTGAGTGGTGAAAATATCGAATTTGAAGAAACACACCTACCAGAGAGAGTTATTAACTGGTATATAAAGCCAAGAGTTTTATTAGCTAAACAAGCGCTTGAGGCGTTTTTGAAAAAAGATACAAAACTCGTCGCGGATATAATTGAACGGGACTGGAGAACAAAAAGTAGTGAGCAAGTTAAGAAATTAATCGATGAACTTTATCCGTTTGTAATTGCAGAAATGAAAAAGATAATCGAAAATTAAATTTGCAAAAAACAAATGCGGGCATTTCTATGCCCGCATTTTTGTATTTCACTCAATTCTTTCCACTTCTATCTTATCTATCAATCTTTCTACATCAGCTCTTCTACACAATCTGGTACCAGGTGTCATAACTGCGGCAGTTCCAGCAGCATTTGCCCATCTTAAAGCTTCTTCATCATTTGCACCTTCGGACTTTTTCAAAACAAAACCGGCTAGGAACGAATCACCCGCGCCTACGGCACTTTTTACACTAACTTTTATTGTTTTTGTAAACAATACTTTTTCTTTTGTGATAAGATACGCGCCCTCTCCGCCAAGTGTAAGGAGAATGCCTTGAAGCTCGTGGATGTCTATAATTTTTTTTGCTTCACTTATTATTTCCTCACGAGTACTTACGTGCTTTCCAATAAGTCTTTGAAATTCATGTAAATTGGGCTTTATATAGTCAGGTTGACCGATTAGTCCTGCTTTTAGCTTGTCTCCGTCTGCATCGAAATAAACAGTTGCTCCCCACTGCTTTAGCGTAAATATAATTCCCGTGTAAAACTCTGCGGCAACACCTTTGGGAAGGCTACCCGAAACTACAACAATATCTTTTTCTCGAACAAGTGCTTGAAGAACTTCGAGAACAACTTGGAGTTTCTTAACACTAATCTTTTCGCCAGGCATACTTATTCTATACTGCCCTTTGCTTGATTCTAAAATTATATTCATCCTCGTTTCCTGAGGAACCCTAATTGAGCTGTATATAACACCTTCCTTGTCAAGCATTTCTTCTAGCTTTCTACCAGTATCTCCCCCAACAAGCGCGATAGCTATCGAAACTCCTCCAAGTTCTCTGATAACCCTTGAAACATCGATACCTTTTCCCGCAGGATAGTCAACCACTTTCTTTGCCCTTATGGTGTCATCAACAATCAAATCATCAACGTAAATGTACCTATCAAGGCATGGATTCATAGTTAAGGTGAAAATCATAAAAATAGCCTCCTTTAAGCGTTTCATATACTCTTACTAAAATTATACTATATTAACACCAAAGTGTGGTAAAATTGACTTGGGAAATTTTTAACTTTTAACTCTTTTGGAGGTTTTGAAAGAGAATGAGAAAAAATATAAACAAGATTATTTATTTTACCATTATCATCACTGTGTTAATAATAGTACCATATACATTTTTGAATTTATACCTAAATTCTTTTGTGGAAACATTTAAAAGCACCTTTCAAAGAAATGTTGAATTATTCTCAAATTCTATATCGCTCAGTTTTTTCCAGTGGGATGAAATGTACGATGCTGTGATTAACGATAATAAAAAATTTTTAGTGGAACAATTCGAGGGAATTACAAAAAATTACCCCTTTACGGAAAAGGTACATATTGAAAATAAAAAACCAGAATTTGACTCTTTGTATAAAATTTCATCTGACCAAACAAAGATATATGTGGAATTCAAAATATACGATAGCTTTGGTGAGAAAAATATCCAAGACAAAGTAGCTATAGCTGTATTTTCTGCACAAAAAATAGTCGATTACATGGGAGTAAAGAATTTGGAAATTAATAAGTTTGGCAAACCTTTTGTGTACAATCTGCGCTATTACATAAAACCAAGCATAGCCGATATAAGTATCGCTTTAAGTGTTTTTTCCATAGTATTGTTGTTACTAATTTCTGTAGTTCTCATAGCAGAGAGAAATTACAGAAAAGTGGAAGAAACTCACAAAAAAGCCTTGCAAGCAATTAGTGAACTTTCCCAATCTTTACTTAAAGGCGTTCTTGAGCCTACATATCAATTATTGCTTGATTATGCTGTAAAAATCATTCCTGGAGCACAAGCGGGAAGTGTATTGACAAAAGAAAATGACTTTTTTGTTTTTTCCGCGGTAGTTGGATATGATTTTGAAACACTTTCAAAAATAAAACTCAAACCAGAAGAATTGGCTCAAGGATATACAAGAGAAATAAAGATAATAAAGAAAATAGGAAGTTTCGATAAACAGAATTTACCTGATGAGAAAATTGAACAACTGAGAGATTCTGGTAAAACAGAAGAGATAAAATCAACATTAGCCATTCCAATAGTAATTAACAATGAAATAGTAGCTTTTCTGAATTTAGATAACTTTGAAAGTGAAAATGCTTTTGGTCAGCTTTCTGTAGAAATAGGGAAAGCATTCGCTAATCAGTTGGGATTGATATTCGAAAAAATTAGGTTAGAAAAGGAATTATTAGAGAAAAAAGAAGCTTTGGAATATTTAGCACTACACGATCCGTTAACCGGATTACCAAACAGAAGATTTCTTGAAATTGAGCTGGAAAGAATGTTAACGCTTGCTCAAAGAGAAAATAAATATGTATGCTTATTATATTTAGACTTGAAAAAATTTAAACCTGTAAACGATAAATACGGTCATGATGCAGGAGATTACGTTCTAAAAGTTCTAGCTGAAAGATTTAGAAACGTTGTAAGGAAAAGTGATTTTGTGTCAAGGGTAGGCGGGGATGAATTCATATTTTTGCTTTACGACTGCAAAGATTATATAAATTTCTTAGAAAGAATATTAGGAGAGATTGAAAAAGATGTATTTTACAGCTATTCTAAAATAAATATTTCAGGAAATTTTGGCATAGCTATCTATCCCGATGATGCAAAATCACCTGATGATTTGATTATGAAAGCCGATATGGCTATGTACTATGCCAAGACAAATGATTTAAAATTTTACTTAGCAAGAAATATAGAAATTAAACCTCAAGATAGCAAGGAAAATAATAACAATAAGTTTTAGCTAATTGACTTTATATAAAATAAATGGTAAAATCTTTTTGAGGGTTTTACCATTTATTTTTATTTTCACAAGGTGGGGTGGTATGATATGGAATTAAAAGAAGAGAAAAGGACATTGAAAATAACAGGTATGACTTGTGCAAATTGTGCGAGAATAGTTGAAAAATCACTTTCAAAAGTTGAAGGTGTGAAATTTGCTGCGGTAAATTTAGCCACAAATACCGCTTTTGTTGTACTTGAAAAAGAAGTAGATGAAGAAAAATTAAAAAAAGCTGTCGAAAATGTTGGATACGGTGTTTCTGACGAACCTATAGAAATGATAGAAGAAAAGAGATTGAAAAGAATAAAATCTAACATGATAATTGCTTTGGCATTGACCATTCCTCTAACGATTCTTATGTTTTTACACATGAGTGGTAAACATATTCCTTATTTCAAAGAGATTGAATTAATCGTTTCCGCAATAGTCATATTTTACGCTGGTAGAGACACAATAAAAGGAGCTAGTATTGCACTTTTGCATAAACACGCGAATATGGATACGCTCATTCTCTTTGGTTCTGCTACAGCTTGGTCAACAAATATCTTGACTTATTTTGGCACTAATATCTATCCTTTTGGTACAATTGGTGCTATGATAGTTTCTTTGCATCTTCTTGGAAGATACATAGAATCGTATCTTAGAGACAGAGCATCGAAACAAGTAAGAGAATTAATTAATCTGCAAGCTAAGGAAGCGCTTGTAATAACGGACAAAGGTGAAATTTTAATGCCTATTGAGGCGATAAAAGAAGGCTCCATAGTTGTCGTTAAACCAGGCGAAAGAATTCCAGTAGATGGAATTATAGTCGAAGGTAGTACATCCATAGACGAGTCTATGATTACAGGTGAATCGATACCTGTTTCAAAAGAAGTAAACGATGAAGTTGTTGGTGGTTCATTAAATCTTACAGGTGCTATAAAGATTAAAGTGACAAAAGTTGGTGAAGATACTTTTTTATCGAAGATAATAAATCTTATTCAAGAAGCTCAAGGCGCAAAGGTTCCAATTCAAGCATTAGCAGACAGGATAACAAACTGGTTTGTACCAATGATAATATCATTAGCTACAATAAGTGCTTTTGTTTGGTATTTCAATTTTGAAAATCTCAATATGCTAACTCATAGCATAAGAAGTTTTCTTCCATGGACGCTCCATACATCAGATCCACTTTCGTTTGCGGTTTTCGTATTTTTGACAACCGTTGTTATAGCCTGTCCTTGCGCACTTGGTCTTGCAACTCCGATGGCGCTAATTGTCGGAACTTCTTTGGCTGCAAAGAAAGGATTGCTTATAAGAAACGCCGAGGCTATTCAAACAGCTAAAGAGGTTGGATATGTACTCTTTGATAAAACTGGAACATTGACAGAAGGGAAACCACAGGTAATTTACACAGATTTGCCAGAAAGCGAGTATGAAAAAATACTGGCTATCGAAAATCTATCCAACCATCCTCTTGCAAAAGCTGTAGTTGATTATCTGAGAACGCAAATTAATAATAAAAATAACGATATTGAAATAGAAAAGTTTGAAGAACTGCACGGAAAAGGCGTAAGAGCAAGAGTGAATGGTGATTTTTATTTCATAGGAAAAACTGAAAATATATCAGCTTACGAAGATTACACAATAAACGGTTGCTCAATTGTGGAAGTGCGAAAAAACGAAAATATATTAGGTTTCTTTGCGATCCAAGATGTTATAAGGCATGATTCAAGAGAGGCAATATACAAATTAGGTACAATGGGTATAACCCCTGTTATGGTTACTGGCGATAATGAAAATACCGCAAGATTTGTTGCAGAAAAGCTCGGAATAAAAGAAGTATTTGCAAACGTCAAACCTGAGGAAAAATTGGATATCGTTAGAAAATTTCAAGCTAAAGGCAAGAAAGTTATAATGGTAGGCGATGGTATAAACGATGCAGCAGCTCTGAAAAGCGCGGATATAGGAATAGCCGTAAGTAGTGGAAGTGACATTGCGTTAGATAATTCTGATATAATTATTACAAAAGGTGGAATATCAAAAGTTGTTGATGCGATAGAAATATCTAAATTAACGTTCAAAGCTATCAAAACAAATTTACTTTTTGCGTTTTTCTACAACGTTTTGGCTATTCCACTTGCGATGTTTGGATTATTGCACCCAGCTATAGCAGAAGGCGCCATGGCGATGAGTTCAATTACAGTTATAATTAATTCCATGAGAATTAGAAAAGAAAAGAAGCCTTCATGTTGCAGTTAGGTCTAACATTGTTTAAAAATACTTAAAAACACTTAAGAGAGGAAGGTGTTATTATGGCAAGGTATTTGTTGAAAGTTCCTGATATTTCATGCAACCACTGTAAAATGCGAATTCAAAAAGCACTTGAAGAAATTGGAGAGAAAGACTTTGAAGTGAAAGTCGCTGAGAAAGAAGTAATAATAGACACGGAAAATATCGAAAAAGTTGTCAAAAAATTGGAAGAAATAGACTATCCAGTAGAACAAGCAATTATTCAATAAAATCTTACCTTTTCATCTAGGGAGAACGTTTTCATGGCAATAGAAAGAGAGAAAAAATATTTCGTCGATGAAACGCTTGCAAAAAATCTAATAAAAAGTTCATTGGCAAAATTAGGTGTAATCCAATGGTATTTAGAAAAATGCCCAATTAAAACTGATAGAGAATGTAGGGTAAGGTACACCGTAGATGAGCATGGAAACGAAAAGTGGATAGTTGCTTTTAAATCAGACCTCAGGGAAGATTTTACAAGAATTGAGGAAGAGCACGAGATAAGTCCAGCAAATGAGCTTTTTGGTGAACTTTCAAAAAGCCCAGTAGTTGTGAAAATAAGATACTTTCTATTATTCAAGCCAGCAGAGGTTGTTTTGGATGAATTTTTAGAAATTGATAAACCTTACCGTGTAAACATAAAATATATGGCAGAGATTGAAACAGAGGAGGAATTTGAAAAATACGAAAGCATGTTCAATCTCCGAAAAGACATGTCGATTGAAGAGTTCAAAACCTTTACTAACAAAAATATAGCCGTAATTAGTCAGATAAAACCTGAAAAATTGATTGAAAAAGTCAGGAAAATGATGAATTTAGAATAATAAAGTGGCTCTTAAGAGCCACTTTATTGTTAATGATTATTATGATTATTTTTCTTCAAACGCAAAACCTAAGGTCTTCAGTATCTTCTTCTCATTGTAGAATATCAACAGTATATATCCAAGAATCATAAACGAAAGGGATACTATAGCACTAATTCTAAGTCCCATTTCATTAACTTCGTTTTTGCCAAGGATAAATAACGATGGAAAGATAAGTCCAGCAACCGTTTGGCCCATCTTTTGCATGAAAGTCCTTGCTCCAAAGAAAACCGCCGCTTTGTAATTTCCTGTTTCCCTTCCGTGAGCTTCAGCAATATCAGCAACCATCGCATTTGGAAGTATACCGAATATAGCCAAAGGAATAGCGGAAAGAATGGCTACAATGTAGCTTTGCACTAACGGAGACATATTGTACTTACCAAGCATCGAAACAAATACAAAATCAATTGCGAAGATAATAAAACCCACCATTAAAAGTTTTTTCTTACCAAATTTCTTAGCTAAAAAGTTAACCGGAACATAGAATAGGAAAGATAACAAAAACATTACAAGCTGTACTTGTGAAGCTTGCTCTTTTGGAAGTCCCAATAAAACCGTAACGTAATAAACAAGTCCTAAGCTAATGCCCGTTAAACCAACCCAATAGAGCAAATCTTGAAATACAAATATTAAGAAATTTTTCTCCTTGAACGCGGTTACAATCGCTTCTAAACCGCCTTCATTAACTGTATGGCTTTCGCAGTAACGCTTTTCATCGATGAATATAATTGGCAAAAGCATTAACACAAAACCTATTATCCCATAAGCAATAACAACCAATTGGAATGCCCTTACCGGTTCAAAACCGGCTTTTTCAAGCAAAGTTTGGAACAAATAGACTTGAGTACCAATTACATAACCAATTGCCCATGTAATAGAAATCAGTGTACTTAAAAGTAACCTTTCGTTTGGATCATGCCCCAATTCACTCATCCAAGCAAAGAAAGGTGTAACGTACATAGTCATAAACCAATAGAAAATTATCACAGTTGCGAATAACCAAGCGGTATTTAACGCAAAATTATTAGCCGAAGGAGGTAAGAAAGGTAAGAAAGAAAATATCGCAAACGGTAAAACACTAATTGCTAAAAATCCTCGCCTCCTACCAAGTTTTAATTTACTTCTATCAGATAGCGTCGCGACAATTGGATCTGTAACCGCATCAAAAAACCTTGAAACTCCCAAAGCAAGTCCAACAATAGTCAAACCCGCAAATACAATACCTCTTTGAATAAATTGTGGAAAGTTAACCGTTTCTGGCGGCATGTAAAAGTAAACAAGCGCATTTCCAATAGCAAAACTCACAAGTGACCAACCAAGCTGACCAAGAGCATACATCCACTTCTTCCACAATGGTAATCGTTCAGCCATAGCTTCATCCCCCTTATACCTACAATCGTTATTGTATGATAATTTTTGTTCATTATTGTTTGGTAACGTTACCGAATGTTCATGAATATTCTATCATTTAATCATTAAAAATTAGAAAGCGTTTTTGAATTTTTATTAGTAAAAATAATCAATTAAAGTATTTTTCCTCAAATTATCTGTATTTATCTCCGTTTTTCACTTAAAATTACTCGTTAACATTCATTGACATCGTATGAAAAATAATTATGATTTTTCAAAAGGAAAATATAATCTTATTAACACTAAGTTAACTAATAACACAATAAAAAGTTACTTTTAAGCAAAATTATAGAAAAATTTAAATTTTATAATTGTACGGAGGTTAATATGAGATTGACATTAGATAGTAACATAAAAGTCGCGGGGGCGAAGGGGATGAAACACTATGAAACACTCATTTAACATACAAACTCACACCAATGATAAGACCAAAGAAAAAGAAATCGCTTTTCCAATGTATGTTCCGAAGATGTATGAGAGAGAACCTCACATTAAAGAATGTCTAACTTGTATTTTTTGGAGTGGACATAGAAGGTTTGAGAATAGAAAATTTATAGCCGTTTCTAAAAAAACAATCGGGAATTGTTTATGGATTAACCAATATAAAACTGCATCGGAAAGTTGTAACCATTGGAAAGGAAAATAAATTTATTTAATAAACATTTCTAATAAAAAAGCAGCCCTTCAATGTTTAGGGCTGCTTTTTTTCGTTTGTTATTTTAACATTACCATCAGTAGAAAATTTTCGCCAATTGCTTAATATAGTAATCCACAGGCCTTACATTGAGCAGTGTTTCACTGTAAGGTACTTCCGTAACTATGAATCCTTTAACTCCAACCGCGTGGTAGAATTTACCCATTTTGACCAATTCGACAGCACGAGCGCTCATCTGCGTTGCAATAATTCTATCAATTGCAGCTGGCACGCCTCCCCTTTGGATATAGCCAAGGTTTGTGTAACGCCATTCGATGTTTAATTTTCTTTCTATGTAAAGTCCTATAACTTCAGCTGGGTCTGTTTCATATGAGCATTTGCATTCATCTAATATTTCATCTGGTAGTTTTACTCCATCCTCAACAACTACGATCGAGAATCTTTTTCCGCTTTCGTATCTGTGCTGAATTGTTGTGACAAGTTCTTTTGGATCTACAGCATCAGAACTTGTTACAACAAAGTCCGCTCCACCTGCGAGTCCTCCAAATGTCGCAAGCCATCCGCCTGGTGCTCCCATTGTTTTTACTATCATTACACGGTGGTGTGATTCAGCTGTTGAGTGGATAATATCAAGTGCTTGAGTCACATGCTCAAGTGCTGTGATGAAACCTATTGAGAAGTCGGTAAACGATAAATCGTTGTCTATTGTTGCTGGAACAATTATGCTTGGTATTCCATACTTTTGCAAGTTCAAAGCACTTTTAACCGCGTTTCTTCCGCCAAGAATAATGTATCCAGATATGCCATATTGAGTTGTTTTGTTTTTTATAGTTACTAAATCTTCGTCTTTTTCTGGGATAAATAGCGAAGTCCCAAGTATCGTTCCACCTCTGTGGAGTATACCAGAAACGTCGTCTCTAACTAGTATATCCACTTTATCTTTAAGTAACCCTTCAAAACCATCTTTTATTCCCATTACCTCTATCTCTTTTTCAATTGCATTTACTACAACTGACCTTATCGCAGCATTTAAACCTGGACAGTCGTTACCTACTGAGAGTATACCTATTCTCCTCATTTATAGCCACCTCCCCACTATTGAGTAAAATACTATCGAAGTTATTGCCATTAATTTAATAAGAATATTAAGAGACGGACCGGCTGTATCTTTGTAAGGGTCACCAACTGTATCACCAACAACAGTTGCTTTGTGTGTAAACGAGCCTTTACCACCAAGGTGCCCTTCTTCAACAAACTTCTTGGCGTTGTCCCATGCTCCTCCTGAATTTGCCATGAATATCGCAAGTGTAACACCTGTTACTGTTGAACCGATAAGTAAACCTGCGACTGCTTGAACCCCAAGACCTACCATAAGAATAATTGGTGCGAGAATGGCTAAGATTGTCGGAAGTACCATTCGTTTCAAGGCACCTTTCGTTGCTATTTTTATACAACTTTGATAATCTGGCTCGCTCGTACCAGAAAGTATGCCCGGTATCTCTTTTATTTGTCTTCTGATTTCTTCAACCATATCGTTTGCCGCATCACCAACAGCGTTCATTGTAAGTGCTGAGAAGAAGAATGTCAGCATCGCACCAATAAGTGCTCCAATAAACATTTTAGGATCTTGAAGGTTTATTTCTTGAACGTGAGCAGTTGAACCAAAATTCGCAAATAATGCTATAGCTGTAAGGGCTGCTGAACCTATCGCAAAACCTTTACCCATAGCCGCAGTTGTGTTTCCAAGAGCATCTAATTTATCAGTAATTGCTCTGACGCTTTTATCCAAACCTGACATTTCTGCAACTCCGCCTGCGTTATCCGCTATAGGACCGTACGCATCAACGGAAAGGTTCATAGCAAGTGTTGCCAACATACCAACGCCTGCCATGGCTATGCCATAAAGCCCTGCAATTTTGTAAGCTAATAACGTTCCTACAGCAATAATTATCGTTATTACCGCTGTTGATTCCATTCCAAGGGCCGTACCGCTGATGATAACGTTCGCTGGTCCCATCATAGCAGAGTGCGCCAATTTTTCGACTTTCTTTCCAGAAGTGTACCATTCGGTGATAAGGCCTATAGCTACTCCAACAATGTTACCGATGAGAACTACCCAGAAAAGATTTAAGTTTTTCTCTATAACCGCATATGCTAATGAAAAGATTAAAAACACAATACTTGACGCAATCGTGCCGCTTCTCAATGCTAAGGCTGGTTCTGTGTTCATTTTTGAAAGGGCCTTAACTAAGATAATCGCAAGTATCGATGCAATTAAACCAAAGCCTACTATGTAAAGTGTGTTTAAGATCCCTTTATCTCCAAATAAGATGTAACCAAGTGCTATTCCTGAAAATATCGAACCAACGTAAGATTCGTAAAGGTCCGCACCCATTCCTGCAACGTCACCAACGTTATCTCCGACATTGTCGGCTATAACCGCAGGGTTTCTTGGGTCATCTTCTGGTAAATTTGATTCAACTTTTCCCACGATATCCGCACCAACATCCGCTGCTTTTGTGTATATACCTCCACCAACTCTCGCAAATAAAGCCACAAATGATGCACCAAGTGAATAATAACTGACTGCTTGGAGTCCAAATGTTAGATAAACTATGCTTAAACCAAGAAGACCTAAGACGGAAACGGTTAGCCCCATAACTGCTCCACCAGAAAATGCTATATCTAATGCTTCACCAACACCTTTTGCTGCACCCCACGCGGTACGCGCGTTAGATTTAGTGGCTATCATCATACCAAAAAAGCCTGCTAAAACGGAAAAAACTGAGCCGGTAATAAACGAAATGGCTTCTTTATATCCTGTAGTGAATGTAAATAAAAGAGCTAAAACTATGACTATTGGAAAAAATACGGTGTACTCCTGGAACAAGAACGAGCGTGCACCTTTTTGGATTATGTTTGAAATCCTCTCTGTTTTTTCGTTTCCTGGACTTTTGTCAAGTACTGATAACGTTAGATAGATAATCAGTACAGTACCTATAGCTATCGAGGAAAATAGTAGTATCAAAATCCCAACCTCCTTTTTTAAATATTAATTTTTAACTGAATTTATAGACTGCACAAGTCTCTTTTACTTTTATAAAAAACCGGGGATGTGGATCCCCGATTTATGTTACATAGCTATAATTCCTATTTTAAGACAATTTTGTAATGTTTATATCGATTTGGTCCACTTAATTACTACTGGGGATGCTATGAATATTGACGAGTATGTACCTACAACAACACCTATAGTCATTCCAAACGCAAATGATTTAATTCCACCTGTTGAAAATAGCAAGAGCATTAAAACTACGAAAAAGGTTGTTAATGATGTGTTTATAGTTCTTATTAAAACAGAATTTATACTATCGTTTACAATTGTCGCTATGTCTTTACCTCTGAATTTCTTTCCAAATTCTCTTATTCTATCGAATACGATAATAGTGTCATTAACAGAGTAACCGACAAGGGTTAGTAACGCTGCAATAGCTGCGATGTTCATTTCAATCCCGAATATAGAATAAAATCCCATTGTTATTATAACATCGTGTATGAGTGCTAATATTGCACCAACACCAAATGAAAATTTGAATCTAAGAGCAACGTAAACAAGTATACCAAGTAGAGTAAATACTATAGCCTTCCATGTAAGATTTTTTATTTCATTCGCTGCATCACCACTAATTTCATTGAAAGACGCAACTTTTGCATTAAGTAAGTTTTCTATCTTTTTCGAAATCTCCGCTTTTTCGTCCGCTGTGTAAACTCTCAATTGTCCTTTTTCGTCTTTTGGGGCAACAACTATTGAAAATGTTTTATCTGTTTCTTGACCCAATGCATGAACTTCAAGTATCCTTGCATTTGTAAATTCTTGACCAAGTGAGGAAATCTTTTGTCTTACGTCTGCGACAGTCATATCTTTTGATGCTTTAACAACTATTTCGCTTCCACCGATAAATTCTAAACCAAGATTAAATCCCTTGGTGAAAAAACTTATTATTGAAACAATTATAAGGACAGCTGATAATGCCATAAAGAAGTATCGTTTACCAACAAAATCGATTTTCATTACTGTGCACCCCCTGTCTTTCTCACTCTAATTGCTCCAGCCATTGCGTCAAGTAAGAATTTGCTGAATACCAAATTCATGAACATTGCTGAGAAGATACCAACGATTGTTGTTATAGCAAAGCCTTTTATTGTTCCCGTACCAAAGTAGTAAAGGAAGAGAGCTGCGATTATAGTCGTTAGGTTTGCGTCAAAGAGTGTCCAGAAAGATCTTGAAAATGCAACTTCTATAGCTGCTTTTGGTGTTTTTCCACCTCTGATTTCTTCTTTTATCCTTTCGTAAATAATTATGTTTCCATCGACAAGTGTACCTATTGTGAAGATTATACCTGCGATACCAGGTAATGTTAATATCGCACCCGTACCAGCTAAGAAACCGAATATTAGTATAAGTGCATAGAATATACCGATAACCGCAACAAATCCCATAACACCATAGAAAGCAAGCATGTAAATCATTACTAATGCCGTGCCAACCAAACCTGCATTTAAAGATTGTTTAAGTACATCTTTACCAAGAAGTGGTGAAACGAGGCTTGCAGAAGTTTTCTCAAGCCTTGCTGGTAGTGCTCCGCTCCTCAAAATCGCTGCAAGTTCTTTAGCTTCGTCAAACGTGAAATTACCTCTAATCTGTCCCTTACCATCTTCTATTGGACTAACGACAAATCCTACAAATTGAACTTTATCATCAAGTACGATTGCAAGTCTCTTTTTTAAGGCTACTTGATATTGTGTCGTACCGCTATTGATGACTTGTTCTGGTACATAAAGTTCTTTTGTTATATTCTTAAATATTTCAACGTATTCTCTTGCCAAAGTGAATGATACAACATAATTTGCAACACCTTTTTGGTCAACAGTAGGAACTGCTTCGGAAATTCTTGGACCAGAAAGGACAAGATCCTTTCTGTTATTGATTTCTCTCTTTATTAAGTACCATTTCTTCCCGTCTTTATCTGAGTACCATTGTGCTCCTTCCCTAGTAGCAAGGTTCATATCATCAGGGTTGGTAGTTGGGTCGTAATCTCTTTCGTCGATTGCTTGACCAAACCACAAAAGACCGGTTGAACCAACCAATTTTTCAGCAAATGATGTGTCAGTTGCATCAGGAATTTCAACTATGATAAATGAATTATTTTCCCTGAAACTTTTCTTTACTACTGCTTCCGTATATCCAGCCGAGTCAAGCCTATTTCTGAGAACTGTCCACACATCATCAACTACAGCACTTGGGTTTTCTACACCTTTTTCAATATCAACTCTGTACTCAAGTCTTACGCCACCGCTGAGGTCCAAACCGAGTTTGATTCTACTGAAAAGCTTAGCAATACCTGTTGCTTGTCTTCCCCCTGGTAATAACAATGCCACAATAGCTGCGACCAGTAGCACTAATGAAAGTACGAGTCTTACACGGTCACTTCGCATAGTAATACCCTCCCTTGATGTTTATTCTTTAGAATTTTCCTTGGAATTACCGTTTTCCTCTTCGCGTATCTCTTCTTTCTCCTTAATAACCTTTGCGATGTAAGCCTTATGAATTTCAAGCTCAGTTGAGTTCGCACTTTTAACTTTTACTGTATCCTTTTTGATATCAATTATCTTTCCAACAATTCCACCAGTTGTTATAATTGTGTCTCCCCTTTTAAGGGATTCAACCATTTGCTTAAATTCTTTTTCCCTTCTTCTTTGTGGTAAAATGACCAAGAAATACATCATCGCAAAGAATATGAGAAGCATTATGAGCATTTGCATCAATGCTCCTGCTCCACTTGTTGAAGTAGCTGTTGTTCCTGTCGTTGCACCTGCATCTGGTGCGCCTGCAAAAACCATCCTCATAACAAATACCTCCTTTTATTTTAACGACATTTCTGCCGCTTTCACAGTGTGTTCCATCAATACAAGAGTTGTAATACGACCAACTCCGCCTGGAACCGGTGTTAATTCGCAAATTTCAGAAACAGATGGATCAACATCTCCAACAATCTCATCCCCTTCAACGTTGATTCCAACATCTATAACTATTGTACCAGGTTTGAAGTAATCTTTTCCAAACATCTTCGCTTTTCCTATAGCAACAACTACAATATCCGAATTTTTGGTAATCTCAGCAATATCTTTTGTTCTTGAGTGACAAACTGTAACTGTTGCATCTATACCTTTTTGAAGAAGAAGCATAGCAAGAGGTTTTCCAACCGTGACACTTCGACCAATTACCGCTATCTTTTTACCTGATGGATTTGTGAGGTAATTTATTATCCTTAAAACCGCCTCCGCTGTACATGGAGGGAATACTGGTTTGTCATACAAAATGTTACCAAGGTTAATTGGATGGCGTCCTTCAATATCTTTATCCGGTGATATTAAAGAAACTGCCTCGTACTCAGAAATATCAGATGGTAACGGGTGCGTCAAAAATATTCCGTTTACGGAACCATCTGCTGAGAGTTTTGGTAAAAGAATTTTCAAATCCATCGCTTTTGGTGCTTCATACACCGCAAAATCAATTCCAAATCTTTTTGCTTGTTTTTCTTGGCTTCTTAAGTACGCCAATGTTGAAGAATCAGGTTGACAAGTAACTGCAACCAACTTTGGAGGTTTAGAAAGTTTAGATACACGTTCTTTTATATTTTCAACCATTGAAGAATACAAAGGTTCTATATTGATAAACATAAAAACACTTCCCCTCACTTACTTCTAAAAATATTAACTAACTTATAATTAAATTATTGTGCATAAACGGGTTTCAGTCCAGTGTTATAAAGTATTCCACATACTTCGTACATACCTTTCTTCGTGACACAAAGAACCACTCCAGACATTTCGGCAGCTGCTTTTGTCTCAGGCATTATATCCCTGTTTCTAACAATTAAAACTACAGGAATCCCAACAACTCCAGCTGTTCTAACACACTGTGGAGTTGCTAAACCTGTTACCAGTAAAGACCCGGGCTCAGAAAGTGCAAGAACATCACTCATTAAATCAGATGCTGCAACTTTTTCTATCTCTATTTCTTCAGGGTTTACACCACTATTGACCACTATTTCACCTTCAACTATTTTGAGTAACTCACTAAGTTTCACAATAAATCACCTCTATAGCCGTATTTTATAAATGCTTCGTATGTCCATGGGCAAGTTTCTTTAAATATATCGGCTATTGCTATAGCGTATTGTTGAATTTCCCATTGAGCATGTGAATCTGCTCTCAAGTTCAAAAAGTTCATTAAACTTCTTGCGTTTACCGTCCAATAAAATTGTGTATATGTTGCTAATGGCAAGACTATCCTTGCAAGTTCACGTGCTACACCTAAGCCTAGCAACTCTTTGTAAATTTTATAGCTTTCATCAAATACATTTTCCATCATATCAATAACTTTGTGCAAAAGTTCTTCGTCGTTTAATTGAACTGCTTTTTGTCTATCTTCTGGTACGTTTACACGAACATTGGAAGGGATATAGAATTCTTCGTCTTTTATCTCTGTATATCTTTGGCTTATTTCATTGAATGAACCTATCCTATGTCTAAACCATTGTCTTGCGACAAAGAGTGGGGCTTTTGCGTGGAATGTAAAGACAATGTGCTCAAATGGTGTTTCGTGACCATGTTCCATAAGGTACATGATAAGTGCTTTATCACGTTCCGGTGTTTTAAGTCCTTGACCATAAGAAACACGTGCTGCCTTTACCGCCGCATAATCATCACCCATCATGTCAACTAATCTAACGAAACCCTTATCGAGTATATTCTTCTCAAATTTTGAAAAATCAATATTTTCCATATTTTGCCTTTCTGCTCTTTTTCCTGACGTCTCGTCTATTGCCAAACAAGTCCACCTCCATTGATTTTATTAAAATAATGTATCTTTCTAAAGTAATCATGTTTTCAGTTAACCACCTATCTAACAAAGAAGGAGTTACCAATTGAAATACTGGATCAAAGGTTAAACGATGATACGGAGTGGGACCATACTTTATTAGTAATTCAATATGCTCAGAAGTAGCATATCCTTTGTGTTTTGATAGATTGTATTCTGGAAATTCTTTATCAAACTTTTTCATTATTCTATCGCGTGTCACTTTTGCCAAAATTGATGCAGCCGATATTTGATAAACTTTTTCATCACCTTTTACAATACACTTAGAAGGAAAATTCAGTCTCAAATCCTTTCCATCAACATAAATATTTTTTCCTTCATCTATCTTGATATAATAAGAAAGTATTTCCAGCGCTCTATTCATCGCTAATTCAGTCGCATGAAGTATATTGTATACATCTATTTCGTCTGGTGTGGCTATTCCGATTCCAAACTTTGCGCTAAAAGATATTTTTTCATACAGCTCTTCTCTTTTGGATTCACTAAGTTTTTTGCTGTCCGTTATCCCTTCTATGTATATACCCTCATCAAAAAAAACAGCAGCCGCAACTACCGGACCAAAAATTGGGCCCCTGCCAGCTTCGTCAACACCTATAATGGAATAGTCAATTGTCCCTTTTGTACTCATAATACTTAACCCCTAATGTTGTTTTTTGATAAAAAATCAATTCTTATCGAGCTTTTATAGTCTTATAAATCTCGTTGACATCCTTCACAAAATTATCGATTTTATCTCCAGAAATAACTATCAACCAATTATCCTTGTACCAAACATACAAATCGGTATTTTCTAGCCTCAAAGTAAAAACGCCATAATCACCCATATTTACCTTGAAATACTTTAACTTGAAAGGATTGTTGTATTTCTTTGTGATTTTATTCCAACTTTCTTTTGCGTGTTCTTCATCGTCGTATTTGAAGACCATGAATATTCCATCAACTCCGTCAAATATAGCATATCTACCTTCACCGAGGTAAATATCACCAAAACCTTCTATGTATCCACTATCGATTAAGTAATACTTGTTACTCAAAACATTTATTGCAGCCTCTTGGGAGTAGCTTGAAGGAGGTACTTCAGGAATAAAAGGCACCGAACATGAGAAAAATAGTAAAGTTAATACAAAAACCAATACAATGTACGTAAAACTATTTAATCTATATTTTTGAATCATCTTAAACTCACCTCTAATACTTTCTTGTTTGTTTTACATAATTTTTATTCTCCAAAAAAGTATTTTATCGCTTCCTTAACAATTGTCTCGCTAATGGCTAAGTCTGCGTGGTCAAATCCTTCAAATACCTTTTCATTACCATAGTATGTCGCGCTGAATAGTGGTACCATCCCATCATTTTGAGTAAAATCGGAATCTTTTGGATAAATTATCTTTATAGTACTTTCGAGAATTTGCAACGCAATAGATGAAAAAAAATCAGTATTTATTAAATTTTTAACTATGCTACTTGTGTTTGCGTTTATTTTGGCTGCAAAATTCATAAAAGTTATGTTTTGTGGAATTTCAGGATTTTCAAATCCAAATGTCAGGTATTTATAATTTGGCGCTTCAATAAAAACCCATGCAATATTAGCTATTAAAATTGTGGTTTTTATTATGTCCCATTTTGGATGAAACTTCAAAAAGCTCTTGTCTAAAACTACAAAATTAGCAAGCGGTGTTCCAAGATGAGGTGTTCCAGCGAAGATGATTTTGTTCACAAATTCCCTAAATTCTTCATTTTGAAGCACATATCTCAGAAGAATTCCACCCATACTGTGAGCATATATATTTACTTTTTTATTCAATTTGATTATTTCATCGACTAAAATTTTTGCCGTTTCTTCAAGTGGCACATCAAGCGTTGGATATATAAATATGTAAAGACCACAATTTTTAGGCAATAAACTATTCCATGTATTTACAAAATATTCTTTGTATAAAGTCCAACTACCGTTAACTTCCATAGGGTCAATTCCGTGAATGAGAACAACTGAAAGTTCTCCATCTCTTATTTTAACTATTTCTGGCACAGGTCTTTCCCAATAAACTTCCGAGACTTTTGTATATTCAAAGAAAGGTTTTATTTCTTTTATAGTTCTATAAACAGGTATTCCGTTGTTATAATACACATAATACTGCGCTGGAAATGATAGTGAAATGGTAACCAAAACCAAGAGTAAACTTAATAAGCTAGTTTTAATAACAATACCTCCAGTATATCTGAAGCATCTTCCGTTCTATCGACAATATCACCTATGTTTATTATTAATTCTTTAAGTTGCATTTTCTCAGCAAGTTGTAAATCTAAAGAGAAAATTTCCTTTAGTGTAACTTCCTCAATCATATCTTCGTCATGCTCGTATTTTTCAACTTCAAGTATATAAGCATTGACCTTATCAATGTCATTAAACAATTCTTCAACAGATTTATAGAATGATTTAGAAGCATTTACAGCACATTCAAGCTGACTAAGAATTTTATCTTTTATGTTTTCTGGCACATTAGGTTGCTGATAATCGATTATTTTACTTACCGATTCGCATTTGTTGATTATTTTATCTATGCTCTCACTCAAAGAATGAATTACTTCCCTCATATCGGGTAAAAATAACCCTTTGTAGGATTCTGATATTATAAACCTTCTTATCTCATCGGCTTCGTGCTCAATTGTTTTGATTAATAAAAATACTTCTCTCTGTCTTTCACATTCTGGGGAAAAATAGCACGTGAAAAAATCTTTTAAAGCCATTGTCGCTTCAATGGTTTTTCTGGAAAGCTGTATTAATTTTTCTATTACTTCCCTTTCTTTCTTTGCAAATGAGAAAGGCACACATACCACCTCAATTAACATTTAAGTATTAAATTTTTCTAATTTCTATTTAATTATATCACATTTTCTCAAAAAAAACGAGAAAAGAATCTCCGTATTCTTTTATTTTAAATACTCTAATGAATTTTAAGATATTTTCATCTGGTATCTCTCTCTTTGAACATTGAAGGATGAAAATGGAAGTTTCATGCATCACGTTGTGTACTCTTTGAACAATATCATTAACCAAGCCAAGTTCATAAGGAGGGTCTGAGTATATTATATCAAAAACGTTTCCGTAACTTTCCAAAAATCTCCTAACATCTTCTTTGTATATTTTTATCTTGTCATCCAAGCCAAGGTTTTTAGCATTTTCTTTAACGGTCGAAATAGCCTTATTTGAAACGTCGACAAAAACAACTTCTTTTGCTCCGTTGCTGAGCATTTCAAATCCAACAGAACCACTTCCACAGCAAACATCCGCGCAAATCTTACCTTCAAATTCGACTATGTTGACTAAACTTCTCCTTAGTATAGCTGATGTATAACGAGTTCGTGGATCTGGGACTGTTTTTATTAACTTCCCTTTTAATTCCCCACTCTCAATCCTAAGCATTATTTATCACCATCATCACTTTCTTCATTTCCTTCGTTGGAATTTAACTTAACAATGACTGTTAGTTCTCCCTTAACATTTTTGAATTTTTCTAAAGCTCCTTCAATTGTCCCAAAATAGTGTTCTTCGTAAAATTTCGTTAGTTCTCTTGCTATAAATACTTCGCAACTGCCGAGTATACTTTTTATATCTTCAAGTGTTTTTAAAAGTCTTTCCGGGCTTTCGAAGAAGACAAAAGATTCTATTAATCCTAAATTTCTTACTTGCTCTAATTTCCTTAACAACCTTCTTCTATTTTTATCTTTTGGCATAAACCCTATAAAATAAAAGTGAGTTCCTCTGAACCCACTTACAGCTACCGCACTTGTTAAGGCACTCGGTCCTGGTATAACTTCTACCTTTATACCTTCTTCGTGACATCTTTTGACAAGGTTGTAACCTGGATCGGAAATAACGGGCATTCCTGCATCGGAAACCTGAGCCACTTTCTTCCCTGACTTTATAATTTCTATTATCTTATCTACCTTTTTGTAAGAATTGTGTTCGTTAAACGATTCTATGTACTTTTCGATACCAAAATATTGCAGAAGACTCTTCGTCCGTCTGGTGTCTTCTGCAATTACAATATCAACATCTTTTAAAACCTCTAAAGCTCTGAATGTTATATCTTTCAAATTTCCAATAGGTGTTCCAACAATGTATAGCATTCCGTATTCTTTGTTATTTTCGCTTTTGTTCACCATAAAATCAACCTTTCTAAACCGACTCATTTGTCACTATCTTAAATGTATGCATTTTATCATTTATCTTCTCAAATAAAACGTCTTGGTTCAAAAAGTGCTTTGGCTGACCAAAGAAATCTCCAAATGATTCTTTTATCCCACTAACTATATCATCAAACGATACATATTTGTAATCGTATAGACCAATCAATGGTATATCAAGACTTTTTGTACTCTTGAAGCAGTATTTAATTTCGTCGTGCGGTGTTAAAACAATTGAACCATGTTGCAATATGTAATCTTGGGTTCGTGTTTGAGCACTTCCAACAACTTTTATCCCATTTAATGTTATTTCATACACTGAAGGCGTTTGGAAACAAACGTGACTCGCAGTTTTTTTCTTCCCTTCAACCATTTCAACAGGATATCCAACTTTTCTTAACCCTTTAACTAGTAATTCTGACAAAAAATTGTATAGTTCCAAAACTGTCGTGTTAAATAACTCATGATTTTTTGGAATAATAACAGAGTAAGTAATTTCATCCCAATGCAAAACAGCCCTTCCACCAGATGGTCTTCTCACAATGTCAAAATTTTTCACCTTTATATATTCAAAATCTAAATCATCGGTTTTTTGGTGCTTTCCCAACGATAAAGTTGGATTTTTCCATGTGTAAAAACGTAAAATCACATCATCTGCTAACTCTCCCAATGCCACGTCGTAAGCCATATTTGTCGCACCGTCAAAACCGTAAGTCTCAATTATATACACCTTATCACCTCAAGTATCCTGAAAGCTTTATTTCGTCTTTTTGATTAATAGAAAAACAGGATTCGTGACTATAACAATTATAACCTTAATTACATACTGAGACAATATCATTCCCCAGAGTCCCTTATAAACACCTAAAAACGCAACGTAGGTAAATACTAATGTATCGAAAAATTGTGCGATGCCAACTGAAACAAGATTTGCAGTAAGCGGACTTTTAAATAAGCCTTTGTTAAAAACATAATGGTTAATTAATTGCGATGTTCCATAAGCTGATAAACTCGCTATTGTAAAGCGCCAATTCATCCCAAGAATTATCTTATACGCTTCTCCTCTTTCAGTGTTAGCGGAAGGCATGAACAAACCTAATATTATCAATAAACTTGCGGTTATTTGTGCAAGAAAGCCCATATATATAAGCTGTTTTGAGTACTTTTTGTCTACGCTTTCTGAAACCATATTTGAAATAATAAACGTAAAAGTATAACTTATAATAGAGGCTGGGAAGACAAATAAACCTATCTTAACAACTTTAGATGCTATAACGTTTGAAACAACAATACCAGTGATAAAAAGAGTCGTAAATGTCATGAGTTTCTTCTCTACTTGATTCATAAACTTTTTAAATACCTCCTTTGTCAATATATATATATCCTAATTTTTCTGAAAATCAAAATGCAAATTATTATACTTCATACGTTTTATAAAGGAAATTTTTTAAACCAAAAATTACCACAATCGTTACATGGACGTAACCATAAAAAACCGATTTATTGTATATAATATTGTCCGTAATACTGACGTATTTTGTTCACTTAAGTAAACATGATTATATAAATGGAATAATCGTGTTTATTTAAATGCACAAAAACAAATCTCTATCTTTTACCAAATATCTCATAAATAAACAATAATCAAAATTTAAATGGGGAGGGATTAACATGAAAAGTTTGGGTAGACATATTATCGCAGAATTTTACGATTGTGACAAGGAAATGCTCGATAATATTGACGCAATCGAGTTTCATATGAAACAAGCAGCTTACGAAACTGGTGCGACAATAGTTAATTCTTCTTTCCACCGGTTCCTCCCCTACGGAGTAAGCGGTGTGGTAGTAATAAGTGAGTCACATCTTACGATCCACACATGGCCAGAGTACGGTTACGCAGCGGTTGACTTGTTCACATGTGGTGACCATGTCGACCCATGGAAAGCTTTTTCTTACTTAAAGAAGATATTCAAGTCGCAAAGGGCACATGTCGTTGAGCACCTTAGAGGAAAATACGATGAAGTCGGAATTCCTGAAAACGCACCACATAAAGCTGTTGAAGCAGAAATGGCAGAAATATTCTAATGTTTTTATAGTTTAAAAACTTCGAAAAGGAGGTGCTCTGAATGGCTGATAAAGGACTCGAAAAAGAATTAAAACCCGGTAGACATATGTTGTATATGGAATGGTATTCGAAAGATCCCGGTGGATTATTCATGAAAGTTAATAGATATTTGTACTCAGCCCAGAGTCAGTATCAAAGAATAGATATATTTGAAGCACCATTTTATGGAAGAGTGTTTTCACTAGATGGTATTACAATGACAACGGAAATCGATGAATTCATGTACCATGAAATGCTCGTTCACGTACCAATGTTTATGCATCCAAATCCAAAGAAAGTCCTTGTTATCGGTGGCGGTGACGGTGGAAGCATAAGAGAAGTTTTAAAACACCCATCCGTTGAAAAAGCGGTAATGTGTGAGATTGACGAACTTGTTGTAAGAGCTGCTATGGAATATCTCCCATACACCGCATCAAAGTTAACAGACCCAAGAGTAGAGCTTGTTTACGAAGACGGTGCGAAGTTCGTAAGGCAATTTAAAAACGAGTTTGACGTTATTATAATTGACTCAACCGACCCAACAGCAGGGGAAGGTGGGCACCTATTCACGCTTGACTTTTACAAGGCATGTAACGAGGCTTTGAAAGAAGATGGTATTTTGTGTGCTCAAACTGAAGGCCTGACATACGACTACGAATGGGGTTCAACTGCTTACAAAAGAATTAAGGCAAACTTCCCGCTTGTAAAGATGTACCTTGGCTTTATGCCAACGTATCCCGGAGGTATTTGGTCTTACACTTACGCTTCAAAAGCAGGAATTGACCCAGTTAAAGATTTCAATCCAGATAAAGTAAAAAATTTCAAAGAACCGTTAAGATATTACAATGAAGAAATACACATAGCTGCATTTGCACTTCCGAATTTCGTAAAAAAATACATAGAAGAATAAAAAAATTAACAAAACGGCAGGTTATCCCTGCCGTTTTTTATGCTAAAATATAACTATAATTAAACAAGAGAACTAGTTAAAGTATGTTGAGGTGAAATCATGAAAATTGGAAGTAAGATAAAACGCCTAAGATTAGCAAGGGGATACACACAAGAAGAATTGGCCGATAGATGTGATTTATCACGAAGTTTTATATCACAGTTAGAGAGCGATAAAGTTTCACCATCTGTTGAAACATTAGAACGGGTCTTAAGGGTATTAGGTACAGATTTAAAGCACTTCTTTAGCGATGAACAGAAGAAAATTATCTTCAAAAAAAATGAAAGGGTACCTATGTACGAATTACCAAAAGGTGTAAAAATTGATATTCTAATGGATGGAATAGAAGACAAAGAAATAGATGCAAAAATTGTTGAGCTTGAACCAGGTTCACAAACAGAACAAGAAGATTATCACGACGGTGATGAGTTCGGGTATGTTATCGAGGGCTCTGTAGAAATTTATATCGATGGAAAAAAATACAGGGCAAATGAAGGAGATTGTTTTTACTACTCGGCAGATTGTATCCACTATCTCAGAAACCCAGGGAAGGAAAAAGCAAAAATACTTTGGATCCAAACAATATGAAAAAAACATGAAAATAGATTTTTTACACAAATATTAAAAAAATTAATTTTCACATTTTTTCTTTAAAGCTTCGTATTCTTCCTTTAACTTATCATACTCTTCTTTTGAAACAAAACCTGTTGATTTAATAAGTTCTATTATATCCTTTTTCATATTTTCTTCAAATCCATTAAAATGCTTGATTACAGCATTTCCTAGTTCTTTTGCAATATCTGCAGGCAATACCCCTTGATTTACAAGATCAAGAAGTATTTCAATAAAGTCGTCTGTATTTCCTTTAAAAATTTTAATAAAACCCTGGATTAATCTTTCTATCATTTCCTTTTTTAGGCTACCAAAAATCTTACCTTTTATTCTTGCTTTCAAAAAAATCTCCTGGGTAATATCATTACCCAGGCTATCGATGATTTTTACCGTCTCCCCTTCTTTAACAAAATTTGCAACATCATTTAAAGTGATAAATTTTTTCATATTCGTATCATATAATTTTCTGTTCTTATATTTTTCTATTATCCTCACTGTATTCCTCCAAAAATCTGGGAGGAGAACCCCCCAGGAAGATTAATAACTAGCTTTTATCCCAAGCATTAGTAAATTTTTATCATTATCACCTAATTTATTGTATAATCCTCTTGCAAAAAGTGATGTGTAATCATCAAAATTATATAAACCTTCGTACATAACATCAAATTCCTCAGATTCTACATTCAAGTCCATTGTTTCCAATTTGATATTCTGCACCAAAAACATCTTCAAAAATACTCGGTACTTTTTCTTCTATTTCAACTTCTCCTAAACCTTCAACTGGTAATTTAAATGTACTCCTATTTTCAGTCTCAAAAGCTGTGTAGTTATGAACTATAAGACTAGAAGATGGTACTTGATAAACAAGCGATAATGAAGTCGTGTAAACAAACGGCCATTTGAGATGAACACCATCTTCTAAAATTTTATCAACAATTAAATATTTTGCTTTCTGATATGTTACTAAAACTCCGTAATCAAGCCACAACACATTTCCATACCAATTTAAGGCATACGCGAATTGGTCAATAACTTTTTGATTTTCGAAAACAATGTGTGAGTTGTTATTTTTCATTGAAGCTAAAATCAACATTTTTGTTTCATCATTTAAATTTGATTTTACGGTATAGACATACGAAGATGGTGTTGAAGAAGGTAAATTTTCAAATGTTGAAAAGACATATAAACCAAAAGTTCCATCGTTTATCATATAAGAATACCTTAATCCTGTAATAGGAAGCTTTTCAAATTCTAAATATCTTCCAATTTTTATGTTACAAGTAAAGTATCAACTTTGTTAATTATTATGCAATGCATAATAACATCCATCGAATAATGAAAAAATTATTTGTTAATTAGATTTATCGCTTTACGATAAATTACGATAGTATTTATTAATGTCTCAATGTGTAATCTGTGCTTTTAACATCCTTTTATTTTCATCGATTGCTTTAATCTATATGTAAAATATTCTATTTCAAATTTTGGTTAAGGCTTTTTTCAAAATAAAACAGACTAAAAATACGCATTAATTAAATGATTTAAATTATTAGCTTCATTGAATAACTTTGGTGTAATTTAATTTGTTTTTTAACTTTTTCCAATATTTGAAAAAGATTTTTTGAGTGATAAAATAGGTTTGTAAACAAAAATCTAAGGTTGTGGGGTGATGATTATGGAAGGGAAAAGAATTAGAGTTCTTATCGCAAAGCCCGGACTGGACGGGCATGATAGAGGTGCTAAAGTTGTGGCAAGAGGTCTAAGAGATGCTGGTATGGAAGTTATTTACACTGGGTTAAGACAAACTCCAGAGGAGATTATAAGAGCAGCTATGCAAGAAGACGTCGATATTATAGGCTTATCTATCCTTTCTGGCGCACATATGAGCGTATGTAAAAAAGTTCTCGAATTGATGGAAAAATACGATTTCCATGTTCCAGTATTTGTTGGAGGAATCATACCAGCCGATGATGCCGAAGAACTCTTGAAAATGGGAATTAAAGCTGTCTTTGGCCCAGGAACTCCAATTTCAGAAGTTGTAGAAAAAATTAACGAGGTCGTTAAGCAAGGTGTAGAGCAAGCATGAAAAAATTTTCCAAAGAGTCGGAAATCTTATTAAAGCTCACCGATAAAATCATCGAAAAGGATCAATTTGCCCTTTCAAGGGCTATAACTATGGTTGAGAATAATCCGGAGTTAGTCTTTGAAATTGAAAAAAATTTTAAAGATATACTCTTAGAAAAGAATGGAATAACACATATCATTGGAATAACCGGTAGTCCAGGAGCTGGAAAAAGTACATTGACAGATTCTTATGTTACAAGGATAAGAAAAGATGGAAAGAGCGTAGGTATAATAGCGATTGATCCTTCAAGCCCATTTACTGGTGGTGCACTGTTGGGTGATAGGATAAGGATGAAAAGGCATTTTACAGATAATGACGTATTTATAAGAAGCATGGGGAGTCGAGGTAATGTTGGAGGTCTAAACGACTCAATTTTTGGTGTGATTACACTCTATAAGTTATTTGGATTCGATTATATAATAATTGAAACTGTCGGTGCTGGTCAGAGCGAAATAGATATTGCTTATGTAGCAGACACTGTTGTACTAGTTCTTTCGCCCGGAAGCGGTGATGAAATTCAACTTATGAAAGCTGGAATAATGGAAATAGGCGATATATTTGTCATAAACAAAGCCGATCTTGAAGGCGCAGAAATACTAAAAATAAACCTAGAAACAATATTATCTTATTCAGATAGCAAAAAGCCTATAGTTATGTGCGTAGCAACTTCAGGAAAAGGAATTGATGAACTTTACAATGAAATTCAAAATCACCGTGAATTTTTATATCAGAGTGGTGAAATTTCTTTAAGAGCTCAAAGAAGAATCAAGAAGCATGTGGAAACTATATTGAATAAAAAAATATCCAAGTTGCTTGATAAGTACAGCGTTGATGGAAAGAATGTCTTAGAATTAGTTGATTTTGTAATTGGAAAAATATGTGATAAAGAGGAATGAACCAAGATTATGAGCACGAAAAGCCCATCAAAATTATTTATAAATATAGTTGGCATTGGAAAAGTTTCCAGCTCTATAGCAAGACAATTAAAGGGAAAAACAAAATTTGGGCATATTCTTTCAAGAGATAGAGCAAAAGCCGAACAACTTGCTAAAGAGTTAGACGGTATACCAGTTACTTACGATGATGATTTTCTATTGGATGGTATCGTGCTTTTTGGAGTAAATGATTCAGTATTACCTTATATACAACAAAAATTGGAGAGAAAAGTCAATAATATAATAGCGGTACATTTCAGTGGGTTTCATTCATCCGCAATATTTCCTGAAGAATGGTCCCCTGTTTCTATGCATCCTAATTGCTCAGTTGCAGATGAATATTACTCTTTTAAAGACGTTTTATTTGGGATAGAAGGTTCCGAAAAAGGCTTAGAAATAGCGAAGAAAATTGTAAAATTAGTCGGAGGAAAGTATGTAACAATTTCAACACATGACAAAGCTTTATATCATCTTGCGGCGGTTATATCGAGCAACTTTCCTATGGCACTTGCGTATTTGTCCTTAAAAATATACGAAGATATAGGAATAGATAATGAAAACGCTAGAAAAATAATATCAACACTGATGGAATCGGTCAGTAAAAATATATCAAAGTATGATTTAAAAGATGCTTTAACTGGACCTGTTAAGAGAAAAGATTGGAAAGTGGTAGAAGAAGAAGGAAAGGTTTTTAAAGAGTTTTTCAAAGAAAAGTACGGGATAAACGAGGATTTATACCAACAATTTGTAAAAATTCTTCGAAAAATTGTACTTTAAACCCTTTGAGTATTCTATATGAAAAAGTGCCAATAATGGCACTTTTTTGTTTTATGCGAACTACTGTGATTTATAGAAGATGTAACTTCACCTTTCAAAATATTGTAATTCGCAAACAAACTCATAATTACTTTATAGAAAATAGATTCCTCTTTACTAATTATACGATAAAAAGCGGACAAACTTTTTAGGTTTGTCCGCTTTTTATCAAATTAATTTTTTATTTATTATCCTAACTCAACAAGCGCTTGGCCAGTATCTACGTTGTCTCCTTCTTTAACAAGTATTTTCCTCACAACCCCAGGTTTATCTGCAACTATCTCATTTTCCATCTTCATCGCTTCAAGGATGACAACTTTCTGACCGTACTCAACTTTTTGACCTTCGCTAACAAGCACTTTCAAAATGACACCAGACATTGGAGCTACAATTTTTACTCCAGACGATGTAGATGACACTTGTGTTTGTTTACTTTCCTCTTGAACCGGTTGAACTGTTTTAACCGCTTGGACTGGTTGTGTTGATTGTTGTGTTTGCACTGTTTGGACAGGTTGAGAAGCTTGCGCTTGCTGAGTAACGCTTTGAACAGATGCCTGAGTTTGCATTCCTAATTCTTCAACTTCCACAACATACTCCTTACCATTAACTCGAACAACAAATTTTCTCACCATTTATTTCCACCTCTCCAACCATATGTTCTCCATTCATTCCATCCTCTTTTTCCTTTTTTCTCAACTATACGTTGCACTGGTTTTATGGATTTAACAACAACATTTTCTCCAAAAAGAGAATATATCGCAGCAAAAACCGCCGCTATTTCTTCCTCGTTTTCAATCCCTTGCGTCATATTTGTAACTGAGATACTCGCTGTAGAATTTTCCACGATAACCGCATTTTCAACATTAGGTTTGGAAGACTGTTGATTTTCTTTCGGCATTTTAACTTTTTTGTTTTGACTAATGCCTATAATTTCCATTAATTTAAAAACTCCATACAAGATAACGAAAACTGCAAAGACAGTGACTACACCAACAATAGTTATTGTTAATTCAATTGGATTATTCACACAACCACCTCTTTTGAATTAATTACTACTTACAAATTACAAAGGTATATTTCCATGTTTTTTGTTGGGTCTTGGTTCTACTTTCGTTGAACCATATTCAAGAGCCTTTTCTATCCATGTTCTTGTTTCACGTGGATCAATTACCGCATCTATGTATCCCCTTGATGCAGCTACATATGGATTGGCAAACAGTTGTCTATACTCTTCTATTTTTTGTTTTCTTGTTTCCTCTGGATTTTCTGATGCATCTATGTCTTTTTTGAAGATTATGTTTGCAGCACCATCCGGCCCCATAACAGCAATTTCAGCTGTTGGCCACGCAGCAACAAAATCTGCTCCAAGGTGTTTACTTCCCATAGCTATATATGCTCCTCCGTACGCCTTTCTTAGAATGATTGTAATCTTTGGAACGGTTGCTTCACTGTATGCGTAAAGTAACTTGGCACCGTGTCTTATTATTCCACCATGCTCTTGTTTTACCCCAGGAAGGTAACCAGGTGTATCAACAAATGTGACTATTGGTATATTAAAGGCATCCAAGAATCTTATGAACCTTGCCGCTTTATCAGAAGAGTCAATGTCCAATACTCCAGCTAGATAATTTGGTTGGTTCGCAACAATACCTACAGATCTTCCGCCGATTCTTGCAAAACCAACTACAATACTTTTCGCAAAATGTTCGTGAACTTCAAAGAATGTACCTTCATCAACTATCTTTTTTATAACATCTCGAACGTCGAACCCCTTCTTGGAATCAACAGGTACTAATGTATGTATATCAGATATATCTGGAATACTGAAATTATCCTCGGGCAATGGTTCTTCCATATTATTCTGTGGTATATAGGATAAGAGCTTTCTAACCATTTCTATTGCTTGTTTGTCATCTGACGCCAAGAAGTGAGCGTTTCCACTCTTAGAGTTGTGTACAAATGAACCCCCCAAATCTTCTTTTGAGATGTCTTCGCCGGTCACGGCCTTTATAACGTTTGGTCCTGTGATAAACATCTGAGCAGTTTTATCAACCATCACGACGAAGTCCGTGATAGCCGGAGAATAAACTGCTCCACCTGCACATGGCCCCGCGATAACTGTTATCTGAGGGATGACACCTGATGCAAGTGTGTTTCTATAGAAAATCTCACCGTACCCGTAAAGTGAGTCAACGCCCTCTTGTATTCTTGCACCACCCGAGTCATTTATACCAACGAGTGGAATCCCAAGTTTCATCGCCATATCCATTATTTTCACAATCTTTTTCGCGTGCATTTCACCAAGCGAGCCACCCATGACCGTAAAATCTTGTGAAAATGCGGCAACAGGCCTGCCATTTACTTTACCAATTCCTGTTATAACACCATCGGCAGGCAATTTCATTTTGTCCAGCCCAAATTGTGTGTTTCTATGCTTCACGAATTTATCTATCTCTTCAAATGTACCTGGATCGAATAATAATTCTAATCTTTCTCTTGCTGTAAGTTTTCCTTCCGCGTGTTGCTTGTCTATTTTGTCCTGTCCGCCGCCAATTTCAACTTCCTTTTCTAAATCTTTCAATTTCTGTATAAGTTCGTCCATTTACGGATTCACTCCCCTCGAAGATATTTTATTTATGTGAATACAATTAATGTTCACCTTCTACCAATTCAATAAGTACTCCGCCTGTTGTCTTTGGGTGAAGGAATAAAACTTTTGTACCTCCAGCACCTTTTTTAGGTTCTTCAGAAAGTGGCTGTAATCCGTTTTCTTTTGCAAGTCTGACTGCCTCTTCTATCCCATGAACATTGAAAGCTAAATGGTGAATTCCTTCGCCTTTCTTTTCCAAAAATCCTGACACTTCAGAATTTTCGTTCATCGGTTCAAGCAATTCAATCCTAGTGTCTCCAACCTTTATGAAATACACCCTTAAGCCTCTTTCTGGAAGTTCTTCAATTTCGGTAACCTCCAAACCAAGAAAATCCTGATATAATTTTAATTTTTCCTTAGCGTCTCTTACAGCTATACCTATGTGGTCGATCCTATTAGTGTGCATAAATCCACCCCCAAAGCAAGCAATATAATTTTCTTTATAAGTCTCTATATTGATATTCTAATTCTTTTTTGAAACTTAATCAAATCCATCCAAGAACTTTTGCGGTCCTTCTCATGAAACTTTCAAGTGCTTTCTTTCCAACTTCCGTTTTTGCATATATTTCCATAAATTCCGATGGTTGATACTTTATAGCCTTAACATTTCCTACCGTCACACACGTTTCCGTGTAAGGTTCGTCAATCAATGCTTCTAAGCCAAACACACATATATCTTCATCGAACATCATTACTTCATAACTACTAACTTTTATTTTCACTTTTCCAGATTTTAAAACATAAACATATTCACCTTTTTCACCTTTTTGTATAATCATTTGATTATCTTTGAATTCAAGCGTTTCCACGCAAAATCACCTCAATAACTTTTGCAATTTTTTCATACCTTCGCCATAGTATATTACCTTCATCTTCGTATACAGTTTTCAATATTTTGGTCGCTTCATAACAATAATCAAGTTTTTGAGAGTAATTTATTAAAACTTTCTTTAACAAAGCTTTTGTGAGGTATCTATCATTTAGTAAAAGATAAACTTTTGAAGCTGTTTCTATTAAAAGTCTTGGCCCGCTCTCGTCATCTGGAAATTTCTCAATAAATCTGCGGACTAAGTTAACTTTCGTTATTATCTTATCATCTTCAAGCTGTTCTATTTGTTTTAGGGCTTCTTGAACATCATCCGGAAGTTCGCCTGCCGCAAGTGTGAGTAATTGCTCAATTTGATTAAGGTAATCATCCAATTCAATATTTTCAAAATTAAAATCGCTTAAAACCATGTTGTCAATATCGATGGATGTTTCATCTATTAGTTTCCTAAGTTCGACAATCTTTTTTACTATATTTAAATATTCACTTTCAAAGTCTATTTCTACAATTTCACTTTCTTCGATTGCAACTATATCTTCCTCTAATGGAATCGAAAGTAAATATTCCATTAATGCTATATAATCTCCACTAACAAGATCGTGGTACGTATTTTGCCTTGTTTCACGTACGGTCCCAGAAATTACCTTAAAAAGCTTTTTCGGAATTTCTCCGCTTTTGAGTATCACACCTTCTATTTTCACCAGATACTCCTCCCAATTTGCTAACCCATCATCTCTTTATTTTCAACTTGGGCTTTTTCTTATCGCTATCTTTGCTTTCTTCGGCAATCAATCTGAACTCATCGTGCACAGTGCTGACCTTTGCAAGTTCTTTCTTACTTTCTTCTTCAGCTTTGTTGTCAACACGTCTCAAATTGAGTAAGTACGAAACTGAAAGTTCGTATGTCCGCATCATCATGTCATTAAACATATCGTATGTTTCTTTCTTGAATTCGAGAACGGGGTCTTTTTGACCGTAACTTCTAAGTCTAATAGATTCTTTTACATGCTCAACTTCTTCTAAATACTGCCTCCAATTTTCATCTATTATCCTAAGTACTATAAATTTGGCAACATGCTCAAAATCCTCACCAAATTCTTCTTTTTTCAATCTGTAAGCCTTTGTGATTTGTTCAATTATATCCTGCTTCAGCTTTTCTTTATCATCTATTTTAGTATCTATTTTTACAAAATCTTTTATAACTGCAAATGAGTTTTTCAAACCTTCCCAATCCCATTCCACGCCAGAACAAAACTCTTCAATTCTTGCTTCAACAAAATTATCGATAGCTTCACTTATAAAGTCATCGACATCGCGCTCAAGTATATGGTCTCTGTAACCATATATAGCTCTTCTTTGAGTATCAAGAACGCTATCAAGTTCAAGAAGGTACTTTCTTACGGAGAAGTTTATACCTTCAACTTTTTTCTGTACTTGTTCAATGAGTTTCGTTAATAGTGGATGATATATCGGTTGGCCTGGTTCTATCTTGACCATATCCATTACTTTTTGTATTCTGTCGCCACCAAATATTCTCATTAAATCGTCTTCAACCGAAAGGAAGAATATTGACTCGCCAGGATCCCCTTGTCTTCCAGACCTACCTCTAAGTTGGTTATCGATTCTTCTACTTTCATGGCGTTCAGTACCTATTATCAAAAGCCCACCTAATTCTTTTACACCAGGTCCTAATTTAATGTCCGTACCACGTCCAGCCATGTTTGTCGCTATCGTTACCATACCTTTTTGGCCAGCTTGCGCAACAATCTGCGCTTCTTTTTCGTGGTATTTCGCGTTTAGAACTTGATGGGGTATACCTTCCTTTTTAAGCATTTCGCTGAGTTTTTCACTCTTTTCTATGGAAGTTGTACCTACCAAGACAGGTTGACCCTTTTCATGCCTTTTCTTTATCTCTTCGACTATCGCTTTGTATTTCTCTTCGACTGATCTGTAAATCAAATCGTCATGGTCAATTCTTATCATTGGCTTGTGAGTCGGTATCACCACAACATCCATACCATAAATTGCTTTGAATTCTTGTTCTTCAGTCTTTGCCGTACCGGTCATACCAGCAAGTTTTTCATACATTCTAAAGTAGTTTTGGTATGTTATAGTAGCATACGTAATACTCTCTTCCTTAATTGGAACTCCTTCTTTTGCTTCTATAGCCTGATGTAAACCTCCACTGTAACGTCTCCCAGGAAGAACACGCCCTGTGAATTCATCAACGATTAAAACTTGTCCGTTGTGAACTATATAATCAACATCCTTTTTGAAAAGATGAATCGCTTTCAATGAGTTTGTTATATGATATATACTATTCACATTCGCTGGGTCATATAGGTTATCAACGCCAAGGAGCTTTTCCAAATATTCAATGCCTTCGTCTGTAAGTAATACTGTTCGATGCTCTTCATCAACCTTGAAGTGTTTGTCTTTTTCTAATCTTTTTGCTATTTGGTAAAAGCTTTTGTAAACAGATGCGTTGTTTCTTGATGGGCCGCTTATAATCAATGGGGTCCTTGCTTCGTCTATTAAGATACTGTCTACTTCATCAACAATTGCGTAAAAATGCCCCATCTGAACTTTATCATCAAGTGAGACAACAAGGTTATCTCTAAGGTAATCAAATCCAAATTCCGAATTTGTTCCATATGTAACATCACATCTGTAAGCTTCCTTTTTACTTACCTCAATTATATCAACCTCAAAAGCTTCGACTGCTTTTTTAACTTTCATCTCGTCTGATAAAAATTCTCCATCGTAATCGTCAGGCCAGACACAGTAATTTTCTTTTAACCCTTTTTCAGCTAATTCAGGATTTTTCCATACAACTTCGTAAGCTTTTCCACTTGTATTTATTATCCCCACCCTTAAACCAAGGGCAAGATAAATAGGACCCATCCACATAGCATCTCTTTTAGCAAGATAGTCGTTCACCGTAACAACGTGGATATTCCTGTTCATAAGTGAATTTAAAACTATTGGGGCGGTCGCGACCAAAGTTTTTCCTTCTCCAGTCTTCATTTCAGCTATTTTTCCTTTATGCAAAACAATACCGCCGATAAGTTGAACATCGAAATGCCTCATTCCAACTGTTCTTCTTGCGGTTTCGCGCACATAAGCAAATACTTGTTCCAAATGTTCATCTAATTCTTCAATATTTTCCAGTTTGCCTTTGTACTGTAAAATATAACTCTTCATTTCTTCAAAACTTGTTTTTCTTGCCTTTTCATCTAATTGATTTATTCTTTCAACGATTTTCCTCGCTTTCCTTATTTCTATCTCGTTTTTATCAAATATTTTCTTTAAGTTTCCAAGCACTTATCAATCACTCCCAAGTTTTCAATTTTTAATTAATTTAATTACAAACAAATGACTTGCCAAACCTTACAAGTCGCAATTATATTGTATCATAAAAAAGAAAAAAGGTCACCCGTCAAGGATGACCGAAGCACTAGCTTTATATCAGAAATCTATGCCTTCGAGGAGCATACTATTTAACTCATTCAATATTTCATGAGGAGCAATAAGTTCCCCTCCAACTTTACTCAGTAATCTAATTTTTGTTCCAGGCTTTACAAGTTTTGAAACTTCGCTTGCATACTGCCCGAGGTTCATCTCTGCGACAAGCACATTTTGCACATTCGATAATTTTTTCCTTATTTTCTCAATTGGTATGGGCCAAATAGTAATTGGCCTAAGCAAACCAACTTTTATACCATCATTTCTTGCCATTAATACCGCTTCCTTAGCTGACCTTGCAACTGAACCATACGCTATTATAACAGTTTCCGCATCGTCCATCATGAATTCTTCGCATTCTGCTATCTTATCTATGTGGAGTTTAATTTTATTAACAAGCCTTCTTATCAATTTTTCAGCTGTCTCCATAGTTGCCATTGGAAATCCTGACTCATCGTGCACTAATCCAGAGACATGGAACTTCGCCTTTCCCATCTCAACCAAAGATGGTGGCAAGCTCTCAGCATATTCTGTTTCAGAGAAAGGAACGAATATTTCTTCTTCTTCCAATTCTTTCGATGAGATACGTTCAAAAATTTCGATTTCGCTGTCTGGTGGTAGAATAAAATTCTCGTACATATGCCCTAATACTTCGTCCATCAACAATATTACAGGAGTTCTGTATTCTTCAGCCAAATTGAACGCCTTGATTGTATATTTGTAAACTTCTTCAACAGTCGAAGGATAGAGTGCGATTATCGCATGGTCACCGTGTGTTCCCCATCTTGCTTGCATTATATCTCCTTGAGACGGTTTCGTAGGCATACCTGTTGACGGTCCACCACGCATAACATTAACAAAAACCGTCGGGGTTTCTGTCATAATTGCGTAACCTATCGCTTCTTGCATCAAACTAAATCCCGGACCGCTTGTCGCCGTCATAGACTTCACACCTGCAAGCGAGGCGCCAATAATCGCCGCGGCACTTGCAATCTCATCTTCCATTTGGATAAAAACCCCTCCAACTTTTGGAAGTTCACGCGCCATAGTTTCCGCAATTTCAGAAGAAGGGGTAATTGGATAACCTGCGTAAAATCTACAACCTGCTCTTATAGCTCCATAAGCGCAAGCTTCATTACCTTGCCAAAAAACCATTCTTGAATTTTTAGGCATTTTCAACACCAGCCTTTTCGTTCTTTACTTCTTCCATAGGAGTTACTTCAACTATATTTATAACAAAATCTGGACATAGATTTTCACACATTAAACATCCTATACATGTGCTGTGATCTGGTACAGCTGGTTTATTTAAATCTCCTCTTACAATTGTCTTTGTCGGGCATACATTATAGCATATTCCACATGCTTTACACCACTCGTATTTAATTTCCACTCTAAATTGCTTTTTCCCCATGGTTCAACCTCCTTTAAATAATTTTTACTATCCAAATATTGCTAAAAAGACGCCTGCGGCAACTGCTGATCCAATAACTCCGGCTACGTTTGGAGACATCGCATGCATAAGTATGAAGTTTGTTGGATCTTCTTCTTGAGCAATTTTCTGAGCAACTCTTGCACTATCGGGAACAGCTGAAACTCCAGCAGCGCCAATTAATGGGTTTATTTTATCTTTCATAAATAAATTCATTAATTTTGCAAACAGTATCCCAGAAGCAAGAGCGGAAACAAACGCAAACGCTCCCATTCCAAATACCAAAAGCGATTGAGGTTTCAAGAATATATCTGCTCTTGCAGATGCACCCACTGACAAACAAAGAAGTATTGTCGTTGTGTCTAATATATACTTGCTTGCCGCTTCAACAAGTCTTTTGACATTACCAACTTCTCTAAGAAGATTTCCAAACATAAGAGGTCCAACAAGTGTTAAAGATTGAGGAACAATTAATGCTGTTACAAGGGTTGTTATAAGTGAAAACAATATCTTTTCCGTTTTAGAAACCTTTCTTGGTGGTTTCATACGAATTAATCTTTCTTTTTTCGTTGTAAGCAGTTTAGATACCGGTGGTTGTAAAATAGGAATTAAAGCTATATAAGAATATGCGGCGATAGCTATTATAGAAAGTAATTCTGGTGCAAACTTTGTTGCAACATATATCGATGTAGGACCATCCGCTCCTCCAATTATACCAATGGATGCAGCCTGTTTAAAAGTGAATCCAAATGCCCTTGCGAGTATGAATGTCACAAATATACCGATTTGAGCAGCACCACCAAGAAATATGGTTATCGGATAGGATATCATAAAAGAAAAATCAGTAAGAGCGCCTATTCCTAAAAATATAAGAGGTGGGTAAACACCCCAATCGAGTCCTTTTTTTATGTAATACATAAATCCACCAGGTATAAATCTCCCATCTGGGAAAGTTTGCGGAGGATTTAATATGCCCGTCGCAAGTAGTGGGATGTTCGAAAGAACTATTCCAAATGCGATTGGTATAAGCAAAAGCGGTTCAGCATCTTTTTTGACAGCCACATAAATCAAAACACCAGCTATAAGAAGCATAAAGATATTACCAAAAGTCATCTGAGAGAATGCCATTTTCTGAAAAAACAATAAGAATTGTTCTAGCAAACCAATCCCTCCATATTCTATTATTTAACTTTTAACTTGTCTTTCAATTTTATAGTATACTCTTACCTAAAACTTTTTCAACTGATAAATAGCAGAATAAAGTAAAGGATAATATAGCTATAAATTGTCATTTATATTTATTCAAAATTGATAGGCTTTAAAATACCATCTTTCATAAGAAATTCACCCCGAGATATAACGGAAACAACTTCCCAATCTCTGAGAAAAACTATATCAGCATCGAAATCTTTTGCTATTCTACCTTTTTTGCTAAAATTGAAAACTTTGGCAGTATTCACCGTTGCAATTTTTAATGTTTCGTCAAGTTTTATACCTCTTTCAACAACTTTTTTGATTGTGTACAACAAAGCTCCGACACTTCCCACTCCTAAACCCACAAAATTGCCATTTTTATCAAACTTTGGTAAACTACCTTGTCCATCCGAAGAGATAGTTACGTTTTCGATTAAGTTATTATCAAAAGATTGAATAATAGCATCTACTGTGTTGAAACCAAATTCGCTATTTTCTTCAGGTTGTAGTGCTGTTAAATCAATCACTCCTCCCAATTTAGCAAATTCTAGACCTTGCTCGAACAATTTCTTACTCCTTGAGATATGCGTTGGATAAATGTGTTTTATTGGAATTTCCGTTCTTTTAACTATCTCAAATAACATCTCAATTCCTCTTTCACCATTACCAACATGGAAATTAACAATTCCAGGTTTTTTAGCAATCATTCCACCAACTCTTGCATCAGCAATGATTCTTACTATTTCTTCAAAAGTTGGTTGCGATGACCTGTGATCTGAGATGGCTATCTCTCCAACACCTATAACTTTATCTATCAAAATTATGTCTTTTTGAATGCTTCCAGTGAACGTAACTGGTGGAACGCAGTAAGATCCTGTGTATATGTAGGTGCTTATACCAATTTCTTCCATAGCTTTTGCCTTTGCGTATAAATTTTCCAAACTCCTTGTTATTCCATCTGTGCCAAGGCATCCAATAGCCGTCGTAACACCATTCTTTATACAATCCGAAATCCTAAGTTCAGGCGTTCTTGTTGAAAAACCACCTTCCCCCCCTCCACCTGTTATATGCACATGCGGATCTATCAATCCGGGAATTGCTATTAAACCTGTGGCATCATAAATTTCTAAATCAAACAATGGAAAATTTATATTTTCTTCAATTGTAATTATCGTTTTCCCAGCAATCAATATATCACGTTTTCCGATATATTCCGGCGCGTATATACAAGCATTCTTTATGAGTTTAAAGAATTTTTCCACAGTTACCTCACACCTCACTTGCTCATCTTTTTCATTTTTCAATACTTCCATCCAATGTTATTCTAAAACCTTTCCTCTTTAGCTCTTCGATAACATGCTCAACGTTAACATCGATTAAATTCGATATGTCTTTTGCGGTTATTTTTACCTTGGAAAATAATTCCTGAAAATAACTTATTGCCCAATCTATGCGTTTAATAGGATTAGGTATGTTTTTAATTTTGATTAAGCTCTTCACCTGTTTTATTCTTTTCAGTTGAGATTCGCATATTCTGAGTATGAAATTAGGATTCGTTTGAAGTGACTTTTCTATACTTTCACAGTTTATAGGTATAATCGAAGCTGGGGATATCGAGTAAAGCGTTACCATACGTGTTTTTGTATCTAAAAGCGCGCCTTCTCCAACAAATTCTCCAGGTTGAACAATTGATAAAAGAACTTCTTTGTTCTCGTAAAGTTTCACAGCTTTTAAGTAGCCTTTTACGACCAAATACCCCTCTTGTGCTACATCTCCCTCAAGTGTAACTATAGTGTACGGAGGTATATACAAACCAGCTTTCATAAACATTTCTAGTATATCCTGATTTTGCCCACCTCTTAAAAATGTGTGTAAATAAAAGTACGAAAGATGTTCAGCGTAATCTTTGGGATTTAATCTTCTGAAATGAAGTTCAGCATGCTCGGGATCTAATATCACGCTAAGTAATGTGTACAAAACCATGATTTCTTTTTTCAAATCTTCCGAAACAACTTCTGGAAGAATTTTAACAAGTACATCAAATGCTTCTTTATAGTATCCGCCTGCGTAAAATCTTTTTGCACTTAAAACATCTTGAAATACTTTATCGTCCAATTTATATGAATTTGGATGTACTCTTTTAAAATATCTAAGTCTGTCAGGTCCAACATATTCTGGCAATTTCTGACATTCAGCAAGTTCCGAATCGGCTATTAACAATCTTTTTGAGATTGATGGTATCGCTCTTTTTAGAATTTTTAAGTATTCTTTTGATTGAAATACCTCCTGTGGCTCGAAAACGTAAAACGTTGCTTCTGAAGAAGATACCGTAATTTTTTCCTCAGAAGGCATAGAAAACCAAGACCATTCACCAAACGTTCCACTGTCCAGGCTTACTTCTTTTTTGTGAACCTTAACAGATACTTCTCCTTCTAGAAGATAATAAACTTTTCGAGGTTTTTCATCGCAATCATATAAAACACTACCTTGGGGGTATGTGATAATATCCATTTTTTCACTCCATAAAAATCAAAAAATCAGCAGTTGGTAAAAAACCAACTGCTGATTTGAAGTTTTAAATAATCGCAAATTTCTTCCCAACTTTTTCAAATTTATCAAGAGCGAAATCTAGATCCTCCTTCGTATGTACAGCACTTATCATTACTCTTATTCTTGCTTTACCTTTCGGTACTGTTGGATAACCTATTGACTGTGCAAATATTCCCTCTTCGAATAGTTCTCTACTAAATTGACTCGCAACTTTGGCATCGTACAACATAACGGGAGTAATAGGTGTCTGACTTACGCCTAGGTCAAACCCAAGTTTTTTCATCTCACTCTTAAAGTAATTTGCATTATCCCACAATCTTTTAACTCTCTCATCACTTTCTTGGAGTATCTTTACTGCCTCGAGACATGCCGCGACATCCGCTGGTGTCAATCCTGTACTGAACAAAAATGGTCTCGCTTTCTGTTTTAAGTACCTTATGAGTGTTTCTTTACCTGCAATATATCCACCAAGCACACCAAACGCTTTTGAAAGAGTACCAATTTCCATGTCCACCCTTCCATGCAATCCGAAATGGTCGACTATACCTCTTCCTCCTCTACCTAATACCCCTTCGCCATGCGCATCGTCAACCATAACTGCCGCTTCGTATTTTTCGGCAAGTTCAACAATTTCTGGAAGCGGGGCAATATCACCATCCATACTGAAAACACCATCAGTTATTATCAATATTCTTCTTGCCTTTTGAACATCTCTTGCCTCTTTCAACCTTGCCTCAAGTTCATTCATATCGTTGTGCTTATAAACGTACCTTTTGGCTTTTGAGAGCCTAACACCATCAATTATACTTGCGTGGTTCAGTTCATCTGAAATAATTGCATCGTTCTCATCGCCAAACACCGTTGGTATAGCTGCTTGGTTCGCTATAAAACCGGATTGTAGGAATATCGTCGCATCTGCTCCTTTAAATTCCGCTAGCGCTTTTTCAAGTTCTTCGTGGATTTTCATTGTACCTGCAATTGTTCTAACTGCTCCTGGACCGACTCCCCATTCGTCAATAGCTTTTTTTGCAGCTTGTTTTAATCTTTCATCGCTTGCAAAACCAAGATAATTATTTGAACACAAGTTAAGTACCCTTTTACCATTAACAACTATCCATGCTCCCTGTGGTGATTCAAGTGTTCTAATGTTAATATACAAACCTTCATTTTTCAAATTTTCCATTTCATCTTCTAAAATTTTATAATTAAACATCTTTGTTCACCTCCCAACTGATAAATTTAATCAAGTTTAATCAAGATTTAGAACAACCTTTCCACATTGTTTATTCAACATCAATTCAAATCCCTTTTCCCATTGCTCAAATGGGATAACGTGGGTAACAACCTTTGAAAGGTCAACCTTCTTCGTCCTAAGTAATTCATCTGCAATTCTCCAAGTTTCAAACATTCTTCTTCCTGTGATACCATATACAGTTAATCCCCTCATTGTGATAAGAGAGTCTAAGTTTATATCTATTTTTCCACCAAATATACCAAGAACGGAAACTTCGCCACCCATCGTAACACATTTTAATCCATCTTCAAATGCTTTTCTGTTACCGCTCATTTCAAGAAGCACGTCAACACCATCATCAAGAATTTTGTAAACTTCCTTCACTAAATCTTTTTCCGCGGGATTTATAATTACATCCGCCCCATTTTCCTGAGCCATTTTAATTCTCATTGGATCGACTTCGGACACAATTACTGTGCTTGCACCGGCAACTTTAGCCACTTGAATCGCCATAAGACCTATCGGACCTGCACCGGTTATAAGGACGTTCTTCCCAAGTAAATTAGTTACAGATGCGGTATGAATAGCATTTCCAAATGGTTCCATAACAGATGCAAAGTCAAGAGGAATCTCGGAAGAAAATCTCCACAAAACACTTTCGGGAATAATTGCATATTCTGCAAATACACCATTTGTATCAACGCCTAATATTTTCAAATTCTTACAAACATGCATTCTACCAGTTTTGCATTGATAACAACTTTCGCAAGGTATGTGAGTTTCCGCTGCGACTAAATCTCCAATATTTACTCTTGTAACAGCACTACCAACAGCAACAACTTCCCCTGCCATTTCATGCCCTGTTATTAGTGGAGGAATAATTCTTGATTGTGACCACTCATCCCATTTATATATGTGTACATCTGTACCACAAATTGAAGCTCTTCGAACTTTAACTAACACATCCCTCGGTCCAAGTTCAGATGGCACCTCGACCTCTTTCATAACAAGTCCTGGACCTGCTTTTTCCTTCATTATAGCTTTCATAACCCTTGTCCCCAATTTAATCGCCTCCTTTTTTTTGGTGATCGGTGTACAGTTAACGGTGATCGGTTGTCAGTAATCAGTAAACAGTTGACAGTAAACAGTTATTGGTTATCGGTTAACAGTAATCAGTGGTCGGTTGTCAGTTATCATTACAATTAATGTTATTATTACTGTCCACTGTTCACTGTTCACTGTTTACTGTTCACCGATCACTGTTCACTTTTAATTATACTACCTGACTTAATACCGATAAATTCTAACAATACCAAAATCAGAAAAGCATAACAAAGCAAAATATAAATTCGTGCATTTAAAATGGATAAATTTACCATTGATTAATCTATTCTCAGTTATTCAATTATTTTGAAGAAAACTTTGTGTTATGTTCTCTTGTAAAGACAACAAATTCCAGCATTTGCTGGAATTTGTTGGTTGGTTTACTCTATCATTTCTTGAGTAATATCTTCGTATTCACCAAGCATTTCTTTCTCTTTTTCATGAACAAATTGATTGATGTACAGTTTGTAATACTTTCCGCGTAATTTCATCAGCTGTTCATGTGTGCCTTCTTCAATTATCTTACCTTTTTCCAGCACCAGTATTCTGTCTGCACTTCTAATTGTTGATAATCTGTGTGCAATTACAAAACTCGTTCTCCCGTGAAGAATTCTATGTATCGCATCTTGTATGAGGTGTTCGGTGTATGTATCTATCGAACTTGTAGCTTCATCAAGCACAATAATCTTTGGATTTGCCACAACAACTCTTGCAAGCGCAATAAGTTGTCTTTGCCCAACGGATAAGTTACTACCACTTTCCCCAACATCTGTTTCATATCCATTTTCAAGTTTCATTATAAATTCGTGTGCATTAACAAGCTTTGCCGCATTTACAATTTCTTCCATTGTAGCATTAAGATTCCCGTATCTGATATTTTCTGCGACAGTCCCACTAAAAAGATGCGGAGTTTGAAGCACATATCCTATCTGACTTCTCAGCGATTTGAGTTTTATCTTTTTGTAATCAATTCCATCTATGTAAATCTTTCCTTCAGTTGGTTCGTAAAATCTTCCGATAAGGTTTACTATCGTTGTTTTTCCAGATCCCGTTTCTCCAACAATAGCTAACGTTTCTCCTTTTTTCACAGAAAGATTGAACGATTTCAAAACCCAGTCACCCTTAGAGTATTTGAAAGATACGTTATCGAATACAACTTCTCCTTCGATTTCTTTCTCAATAGCATCTTGTTCATCGTATATCTCTGGTTTCGTATCGATAAGTTCGATCACACGCTCTGCAGCAGCTTGAGCCGCGATAAGTTCTGCGAGTATACGTGCAAGTTGTTGTACCGGTTCAAAAAATTGTATCGAATAAGATATCGCCGCAGCGAGTGTACCAAAACTTAAAACACCAAGATAAACACTCTTACCTCCGTAAACAAGCATAAGTGCAGTTACAATGTTACCTATAAATAACACAATAGGTGTGTAAATACCGGATAAAATAATACTTCTTAAAGAAGTCTGTTTGAGATCGTCACTTTGCTTTTTGAAATCCTCAAGTCTCATGTCTTCTACCGATAATACCTTGGTAGTCTTTGCACCCATGAGCCCTTCGTTGAATGTGCCTGTTACCTCAGATACGAGTTTTCTCACTTTTCGTGATTGAGTAAGTATCAATTTTTGGAAATACAAACTTACCAAACCAAGTGGTGGAATGGCAAACAAAATAAATAAAGCAAGTTTCCAGTTAAGTAAAAAGGAATAGATTAGTATGAACGACATCGAAGAAAGTGCCCACACACCATCAACTATCTGCCAGGACATAACCGAGCTTATCCTTTGCACATCTGACATGATACGCGAAATTAGAAAACCTGTTTGAGAATTATCAAAGAAAGATAACGAGAAGCTTTGAAGTTTCTTAAACGAAGCATTTCGCAAGTCGAAAGACACACCATTTTCTATCTTACCCGCAAGCATGATCAAAAAGTACGTACCCATAGATTGAACAATGACTACCATGAAAAACAAGATAGCGAATTTCCCAAATCCACTGAATGTTTTTCGTGCGATGAAATTATCGATAGCGTATTTTGTTAAATACGGATACGTTGCATCGATAAAGCCAACAAGTAGCATAACAAAGATAAGACCAATCATGTGGTATTTGTAATTTTTCAGGAAATCCCCGAATCTTTTCCACAACTTCAAATCAAATTTTTTATTAACTTCTTTAATAATTTCTTCCACTCCAAATCACTCCCCAAAACTTTTGAATAAGCTTTCTATTTTCCAAACCTTCTGGTACAGTCCCGGCTGATTTATCAGTTCTTCGTGTGTTCCAATATTCGTTATAACTCCATTTTCAAACACGATGATTTTATCTGCATCTTTGATACTTGAAATTCTATGCGAAATGATAATCGTCGTAGCTTCTTTGCTTCTTTCTCTTATCGCTTGTCTAATTTGCACCTCGGTTTCTGTGTCCACTGCACTCATTGAGTCATCGAAAATGAGTATGGGATATGCTCTTAAAAGTGTTCTTGCGATTGTCACACGTTGGCGTTGACCACCGGAAAGTGTTACACCCTTTTCACCAACGATTGTATCGTAACCTTTTTCAAGCTTCACAATATCATCATGCACAGCGGCAAGTTTAGCCGATTCGATTACTTCGGTTTCAGATGCTTCAGGTTTGGTTATCGAGATATTTTCCTTAACTGTTTTAGAAAATAAGAATGCTTCTTGAGGTACCAATCCTATCTGTTTTCTTAAAACCCGTTTAGGAATAGTGTCTATATCCATACCATCGATGAGAATTTTTCCACTATTTGGTGTGTAAAGTCTCATAATCAAAGATACTATCGTTGACTTACCGGATCCAGTGCTACCAAAGAACGCAACAGTCTCACCTTTATTGATTTTGAAAGATATGCCTTTTAAAACAGGATGATCTGGATTATAGCCAAACCATACATCTTTAAATTCAATTTCTCCCTCTATATTGTAATTATCATTTACCGATAAATCTTCAAGTTCATATGAAAGTATCTCGTTAATCCTTTTCAAAGATACTCGCACTTTTCCAAAATTAGATAGCAGTATCCCGAGCTCTCTAACAGGCCAAAGAAGCATTCCAACGTACGTTGTGAAAGCGACGAATGTACCTATGGTTATCTCACCTTTGATAGCATAATAGCTACCTAGTACGATCACAAGTGCAAATTGAGTCAGCGCAAGGAAATCGGAAATCGTCCAAAAATAGGCAAAAAGCTTGAGCAATTTTAAATCCAGATTTCTATACTCAGAGTTCTTTTTGATGAATTTTTCTATTTCATATTCCTCTCTTGTAAACGCCTTAACCACACGTACACCCGTTATATTCTCTTGAACAACTGCCGTGACAGTCGCCTCTGCTTCATCGACTTTTTCGAAATGTTTTTTAACCTTCAAAAAGAACCAAAACGCCGTACCAGTAAGCAAAGGAATTACCGCAGAAGAAATAAACGTCATTTTTATATTAAGATTTACCATCACGTATAATACAAAAGCAATCATAAAGATAATTCTCCAAACACTGATAGCATCTGTTGCAAGAAATCTTCTCACATTTTCAACATCCGATGTACACCTTTGAATAACATCACCAGATTGAAATTTTGAATAAAAATCGTAATTTGCCTTCAAAATCACGTTGTAAAGATCATCACGTAAATTTTTCGCTATGCTCTCCGATGTTGTACCGGCAAACTTCTCTCTTAAAAACGAGAATAATCCGTTGAAAAACGAAAAGGCCAACACAGCAACACCAAGTATCCATAGATTTGTGATGAGTTGTTCTTTACCACCAAAGAAGTTGTACAAATAAAGTGTAAAGCCAGATTCAGGTGCTTTGCCACCAAGTACGTTATCGATGGCAAATTTAACTACAAGTGGTACAAGTCTGGAAAAGACTATGGCAAATGCCGTGAAAACAATCGCAAGTATGTATGAAAAAGTATATCCCCTAAAATACCTAATCAAAACTTTAAAATCCTTCATATTACTCCCTCCGATTCAGGTAAATAAAAAATAAAGACTCCACGGTGACAACCCGCGGAGTCTTTGAAAACATCTTTATTAGCATAGAAAATTATCTTCAAAAGTACCAAGAAAACCGCAAAAGATAACTCCTAACACCGTTGAATATCAACTCCAGTCAGGTTGTCCAATATTATATAGATTAAAAAATCCCGTTGTAAGACAAATATTCTCTTTTCCATCGGACAACCCTCCCTTCACGCTACAAGTTAATTCGCATCTCGAACTGTTTATATTTTACTCTTTTAAAATTGAAAAGTCAATACGTCTATTTAACCTCAACCATCTGCTTAATTTTTTCCATAACCTCTTGTGGATCTCTGCCAAAAACCCTTATCATCGCTTCTTTTCCGTACCAACCTTCATCGTAAATGATATCAGGCAATTTACCTGTGAGTTCTATTGCTTTCTTAATCATCCATTGCATCGATTTGCCATCACTTTCTGAAATCTCTTTTGGTTCCATACTTCTGTCGTATTTAAAAACCAAAAAGCCTTTTTTTATCGCATTTTCAACATACTTTTCTTCATATCTTACGTTACTAACGCATCTGATGTGTGGATAAAACTTTTTTGCAGTGATAGCCATTCTTGCTGTATGTGATTTATCTTTGAACGACGGCGCAGAGACAAACACAGGTTTTCCTTCTTTTAATCGTATTCTTCCCGGAAATTTGGCAACTTGCTCTTCTTTTTCAGACCAAGGAAGTGCGTACGATACGTTTTGCCCAACTTCTGGTACGGTTAACGAACCGAGCTTTTCGATGTCAGGCATTATCGCCTCAAGTTTTTCCAAAGCATCGATTTCCATCCAACGACAGGCTAATTTTTCACTTTCAACTTGTCCTGAACTACTTAAAAGTAATATCTTACTCACAACTTCCATACTTGCCGGTATCGCTTCTTCAATATCATAGCCAAAAGATAAAAACCCTGTTACTAAGCTCGAAAACGCACAACCGGTACCGTGGAATTTGCCTGGAATTCTCTTGGTGGAAAATTCTTTATCTTTGTAAAGTACTTTGATTTCATCATCCTCTTTATGTCCACATGTTATTATGCATTTTTCAGAAGGTGTAAGATTCAATCTTTGCGCTTCTTGGTTGTTAAGTACGACGTAATCAGCGTACTGTAAGTTTTTCAGCACTTCATCTTCGGCTTCGAAAAAATATCCCGAACTTGAGCTAAGTACGATATTCCAGACGATTTTTGCTTTTGGATATTTCTGTCGTATCAATTTGACAAATTCAGGAGTTATAAGTCCAATTTTGATGTAATCAGGCTTTTCAAGAACAGTTAATTCTCTATCGATTTCCTCCCATTTTCTGAATGTTACAGAAAAAACTTTCTGGGTATTTTGAACTGTATAAGTACTCACAACACCGTTAGCTGTTATTCCAAGTAACGATAAAGCTTTGATATCCTGAAGTATACCCGCACCCGCAGAAGGGTCAAATCCGGAGATTACCATCACCATGTCCAACAACCTCCTCAACGTAATTCAAAAGTTTATCGAGTCCTTCTTTACAATCGTTTGATGCTTCAATTGTAAAATCGCATTCGAAATCTTTTATAAAGTAAAGTAAATCCCGAAATTGCTTAGAATCCCCCCACGGCGCATGGTGACATTGAGAGTATATTTCTAAGTCAGCGTAATATACATGGAATTCAGCGATAAAATCTTTGCACTTTTCGATGAATTTCATTGGATTGAAGTTGTATATTTCACTGTCTATTAATAAATGTCCAATATCTATGCACAGCTTTGTGCTTGTATCTCTGGCTATCGATATATAATCTTCCGGGGTGTGAAAATAATCGTTCATGTACACATTTTCAATCCTCACAGGTATGATGCGGTTAACCTCTGTGATGTGAGCTACTGCATCTTTTAAGACGCTTTTATCTTTGATCCAATTCTCACTTTGCTTTGCGTTTGGAAAGTGAATTACTATGTATTCTGCCCCGATATCTTTTCCAAGTAAGACGCAGGCTTTGTTTTTCTGATAAGTATCTTCCCTAAGTACTTTGTTCAGGGACGTTGGGAACGGATGAACTTCGGTGTATCTATAGATAAATGGTGCATGCAATCCAAATGTTACACTTTTTCCATTTAAGAAATCAAGTAATCTCTCCAGATCGCGTTCTTTGAAAAAAGTTAGCTCATAGTTTTGCGCACTTGGAAGTTCGTTTAATTTATCGATGTTTGCCCTTATTAGGCTTGTTGACACAACTTTTCTTTTTATTTTTCTCACAGAAACAGCGTTGTGGAGGCTCATCCCCTTTAGGGGATTGAGAGGAAACAACGCCATTTCTGTTTGACACCTCCTTTCAATCTGTGGCATAATATACTCAGTTGAGTGAATATTGTTTGTTAATTAATATATGGTGATATGTATGAAACAAACGCTGACAGCTAAACTTAAGCTACATTTAAGTGCTGAACAAAGAAAAATACTCTTAAACGTATGCACCGCATATAGTGATGCATTAAGCTTTGTTTTTGAACAAAATCTAAAAGACAAGACTACCAACGTTAAGAAACTCCATAGTCTGTACTATTACACCATCCGCGAACGGTTTAACCTTCCAGCTTAATTAGCTATTAACGTGTACAGACAAGCTGCTGACATTTACCAAACTCTTTGGGCTCAATACAAAGAACTCAATCGTCGAAAACCAGATTCTAAACGTTTCAAGGAATTCTGGGACAAACCCCCAAAAGCTAAATCTTTGCATGCTAAATATACTTTTAATCGTACATTTGGCATTAAACTTGAAGAGCAAACTGTTTCGCTAACTGCTCTAAACGGTCGTCTAAAAGGCATTAAATACACTTGTTGGAATGAGCATCAAAAACTTCTTTCGCAAGGTGAAATTGGTGATGCTACTCTCTGGTACGACAAATCCTCTAAAGCGTTTTACTTGTTGGTACCTGTGACAATCGAAGTACAAGAACAAACCGTTAAACAAATCGTCGGTGTGGATGTTGGAGAACGAAATCTAATTGCCGTAGCCAGTACAACTGGTGAAAAATACATTGTGCCAACGCTTGAGAGTTGGAAACGCATTAAGGAACGCTATCACAGACAGCGCTCTGAGCTGATGTCCAAAGGCACTCGCTCGGCAAACAGAAAACTTGCTAAGCTTAGCCGACGCGAGAAACGGTTTACCGAAAACGTCCTACACGCCGTTTCCAAACAGCTCGTGCTGAGGCACAAAGATGCTAAATTCGTCCTTGAAGATTTGACACAAATTAGACAAAACAGGATAACCTACCGTGGCAAAGACAAAGAGGCTCGCCGACAGGCTGAACAATGGTCTTTTGCTAGTTTGCAAAACAACATAATCTACAAAGCTCAGCTCTACTATGGCATAGCTCCTGTGAAAGTTGATCCGCACTATACAAGCAAAACATGTCCTGTTTGCGGGCATGTCAGTCCAGATAACAGACCTGACAATGGTGAGCTTTTTGTTTGTCGGAACTGTGGCTACAGCGAGCATGCCGATATCGTTGGAGCTATTAACATTGCTTTAAAAGAACTTGTCAAAGACCAAGAGACCAATCTTAAAGGGCTGCTTGTCAACCAGCCTGATGCTCCCCGTCAGGGTTGAGCAAGCTCTCCTGCTTTAAGGGGAGAGTAGTTGACCTCTTGGGCTATTTTTATCGCACAGAACGGGCCGCACATGGAGCAGCCTTTATCTTCATAAGGTCTTTCTTTGTATTTCTTAGATGCCTTATCAGAGTGGATAGCGTATTTAAACATACCTTCCCAATCGAAATTCGCCCTTGCGTGAGCCATTTGTTTTTCCAAATGCAAAGCTTTTTTATTGCCTCTTGCCACATCGGCAATCGTTGCCGCTATTTTGGAGGTGATAACGCCTTCTTTCACATCTTCTATTGTCGGAAGCGACACATGTTCTGCTGGTGTTACATAACACAGAAAATCACATCCGTAATACCCAGCCAGAGCACCACCGATGGCACTGACGATGTGATCGTATCCAACACCTCTATCAGTCGGAAGAGGACCGAGTAAGAATATAGGCGCACCTTTCCCAACTTTCTTCATCAGCTTAACGTTCATCTCTATATCGTTCAACGGAACATGCCCCGGTCCTTCGAGCATAACTTGTACGCCTTTCTCATGACACATTTCCACAAGTTCACTCATCTCAAATAACTCTTCAAGTTGCTGGCTATCGGTTGCATCAACGATAGCACCTGGTCTCATACCATCGCCAAGACTGAGCGTAATATCATATTCTTTGGCAATATCAAGAATCTCATCGAAATGCTTATAGAATGGATTTTCCTTGTTATTTTTCACCATCCAACCAACGATGATAGAACCACCACGACTAACTATCTTAAGTGTACGTTTTGAATTTCTAATTCTCTCAAGCACTCTCTTATTTATCCCCACATGAACGGTCATAAAATCGATACCATCTTCCGCATGTTCAAGAAACATGTTTATGAAATCTTTTTCAGAAAAATCTACAACATTTTTATTTTCTTTGAACGATTTAACGGCAGAATCGTAAATTGGTACTGAACCAACTGGAACAGGGCTGAGCCGTACTATTTCTCTTCTCATCTCTCTCAAATCGCCCCAAGTTGATAAAACCATTATCGTATCAGAACCAGCTTCGATTGCAACGTTCATCTTTTCAATTTCCTCTTCCAAAGAAGAGTATCCCATCGAAGTACCTATATTTGCATTGACCTTCACGGAAAAGCCTTCACCGATAACAACCGGCTTTTCAAGTGTGTGATTTTTATTTTTCGGAAGCACGGCTTTACCTTGAGCTATTTTTTCCATTACAATCTTAACATCAACTTCTTCAACCTTAGCACAAAGTTCCATCTCTTTCGTTGGTATATTTTTCTTTGCATAGTCCATCTGTGTCATACCCTAACCACCTTCTGTTCAGAAATATCGTCCATTTTACTAAGTCTTTCCTCTATAAGCTCAGCTGCTTTAAGTCCGGAGAATATCATTCCACCGAATATAGGTCCCATCCTTGGTCCACCGCCAACGCTGACAGCTGCCATACCAATTACAAACAACCCAGGGTAGATTTCTTTTGTGTTCTCAATAACGAACTTCTCACCATTTTCAGCATCCATTGGAAATTCGTACTCAACCACACCACAACTACACAAATTTTCACTACAACCTTTAACACTGTTTAAAATTCCTCTCTTTGAGAGTAACCTAACAAGATTCGCTGGATGTCCCGTACCATCGACCACAACTTTTGATACAACAGTTATCGGATCAACGTGCAACTTTTCTCTAACCGTTGGCATCCAATTTATAACAACTCCAGAAATTTTATTATCGTACATCACTAAATCCTCGACGAAGACGTTATTGAAAACGAGAGCGTTATTTTTCGTTGCTCTGTACAACAAAGCGGATGCGAAATGAACTGAGTCAACGGTGATAAACTCTCCATGATTTTTGTAATTGATCTCATTTTCCTTAAGATAACCTTCAAGTTCACTTTCGAGTACAATTTCATTGAACATCATACCACCGCCCCAAATACCACCACCGGGCTCATTTTTCGCTTCAAATATCGCTACGCTTATATCTTTTTTACCAAGCTCACTTGCCAAAGCCAGTGCACTTGGACCGCAACCAGCAATTGCCACATCCACAGTTAAAGCTTTATCCAACTTTTCAAAAAAACCATCCAAAATCAACTTGCTAATAACTGTATCCTTTCTGAGCATAACGGATACCTCCTTGTAAGTTTTTGAGTATAAAAAAGAAAATCCCTCCGAATTTTCGGAGGGATTATTAAAAATGAACTTATGAACTTATATTCTTCCCGAATCCCTCCGCCGGTATTACCCGGTTCAGGTTCAAAGGGTCGAAGGATTGACTCCTTCCTCTCAGCCCCGCACACTCAGGAGCTCCCCTTCGGGATAATATTCACTTTTCAAGTATATTTTATACCTTTATTCATGTTTGTCAACAAACAAATCGAACAAAATCACGAATAGGTATATACATACTTACCAGATAGAAAAACAAAATAACACAAATGGAACTCTAAAAAGAATAGAGGCTGCCTCCATCCTGTTTGATATAATTAAAACGTGTAACATCCCATTTTATCTGTCTTACTTTTTCATATCACCGAACTTTTCAATAGTCCTTTGAAACTAATTTGTGTAATTTTCATTTAAGCTTCGCCTCCTTATAAAATTCTTAGAATTCCATGCTAAATTACAACTGACCGAAGATAAAGGAGGCGAAGTTATGGGAGAATACGTTTTAGAAGCAAAGGAAATAAGTAAATATTACGGCAAACATTTGATCTTGGACAATATTTCGTTGAGGATTCCTAAGGGATCGATATTTGGTATAGTTGGACCAAATGGAGCTGGAAAAACGACACTTTTGAAGATATTAAGTGGAATAACAAAACCAACAAAAGGTGAAGTAATTATTTTTAATGAAAGACTAAGTAAGAATACTTTGAACAAAATAGGTACATTAATTGAGTCGCCAAATATTTACGGCAATTTAACTGCAGAAGAAAATCTCACTATCCATGCCTTGCTTATGGGGATAGAAAAAAGTAAAATTCAAAAAGTTTTGAACACGGTTGGGCTGAATAAAACAGGTAAGAAGATAGTTTCCAAGTTCTCCTTGGGAATGAAACAAAGATTAGGAATTGCAATAGCTTTGTTGGGTAATCCAGAGATATTGATATTAGACGAACCTACTAATGGACTTGATCCCATAGGTATTCAGGAAATTAGAGATCTTATATTCTCCTTTAAGCAGGAAGGTATTACAGTTATAATAACCAGTCATATACTGGGTGAAATTGAAAAGATAATCGATAGTGTAGCTATCATAAATCAAGGCAAAATAGTGCATGTAAGTGATTACAATAAAAAAGAAGATTTAGAAAAGCTCTTTTTCAACGTTGTAAAGGGTGATAATGATGACTAATTACTTAACGGCTGAATATTTAAAATATAGAAGAACCTCCATAAAAAGATTATTTTTCATGCTCCCTATTTTATTGATTTTAGTAGTTTACTTGATGCATTATTTCATGCCTGAAGGTTTCATGGACACAGCGGATTTCATTATTATTACAAGTTTTAATTGGTGGACTGTCTTATTTGTTCCAATAGGGACAGCGTTTTTAGTAGGACTTGTCAGTATCATGGAAAAGAAAGCTGGAAACTACAGGATATTTCTTTCAAGAAATCTGTCTTTGCAGAAAATTTGGATTTCGAAAGTTGTTACCATCGGTATTTTCATGCTTTACTCTGTGGCTTTTTTGGCGTTATTGGTTGTATTGATTGAAATAATTCTGGGAGGTCAAATAAAGATAAAGGAAATAATAACTTCAACTCTTATAACCTGGGTTGGAAGTGTAAATTTAGTTCCGATTTACCTGTTCATATCGACATTTGCAGGGTTGATTTTGACACTATTCGTTGGAATTGTCGGAATGGTTATAGGTGCAATTATGGCAGTAAAACACTATTGGTTTTTCGTTCCTTGGAGTCTTTCCCTAAGAATGTTATCACCTATTTTGAAAGTTCATCCTAACGGTATTCCGTTAAAAGCTAACGATGTTCTTTTGAATCCATCAGTTATTCAAATTGGTTTATTTGTTTCTGTAATTTACTTTCTTACATTTACTTTCCTGTCCTCTCTTTGGTTTCAAAAAGAGGTGATAAAATGATAAATGTGTTGAAAGCAGAGTGGATAAAAACTAAAAGAACTTTGTTGAGAGAATTCATAATTTTAATTCCCGTTGTTTTCTCCTTTTTAGCTTTTTGGCAATTAACAAAGGTTTCTCTTGGTAGCGAGGCAGTTTTGATTCGTGGACTATTTTTTAAATTTTTCTTTCCCATGTTAGTGAGCTTTATTTCAAGCTATTTAGTAGGATTCGAACAAATATACGGAAACGGCTTTTATACAAATTGTAGAATTTCCAAGGTTAAATTCTACTTAGGAAAGGTATTGAGTGTATTCACTTACACTATCTCAACCGTGCTAATTATGGATAATACATACTTTTTGATATTGAATTTTTTAAAGATAGATCTTCCATATAAATTACTGTTTTTCTCTTCTTTAATGGTTTTCTTAGGAGTGTTTCCAATAATTCTTTTACACGTGTTTGTAAGTTTTAGGTGGGGGATGGGATACTCCATAAGTTTAGGAATAGTTGGGACTTTACTCAGTGCCATAGTAACTTCCGGATTGGGACATGAAATATGGTATCTGATACCTTGGGATATCCCTTTCGTTTTGACTTTAAACTTTGTTGTGTTCTTAACAAATGTAAAAATTACCGAAGAACTGACTATGTTGTTGACCAAATATTCTCCTTTCCAAACTTATCTGAACATTAGCCTTAAAGGCGTAATTTCGAGTATAGCATACACAGTCGCAATCTTAGCAATAGGATTATTTTGTTTTAATAAATGGGATGGGATAAGCGTTCAAAATTGAAAACATTCATTGTAAACGGATTTATTTAGGGTGATCATATGGGGAAAAAAGTGATTTTGATTATCGATGATGAAGATGATATAAGAAGCATGGTTAAAAGATACTTTGAAATGCAAAATTACATTGTTTTAACAGCCAAAGATTCACGGGAAGCTTTGAACATTACCTTAACTAACAACGTGGATTTAATTTTATTGGACATAATGATGCCTGGTGTCGATGGAGTAAATTTCTGTTTTGAAATCAGAGAGAAAATCAGCTGCCCTATAATATTCTTGAGTGCCAAGACATTGGAGGAAGATATAATCAAAGCGTTATCGGTTGGCGGAGATGATTACATAACAAAGCCATTCAGTTTAAAAGAACTGATGGCAAGGGTTGAGTCTCATCTGAGACGGGAAGAAAGATTGAAGATTAAGAATAGTTTTGTTATCAGGTCTGGTAACGTAGTTTTAGATCTTTCATCTAAGGAAGTTTTTGTTAATGGTTACAAGGTAAACTTAACCAAGAAAGAATATGAAACTGCTGAATTTTTAATACTAAATAAAAATATAGTATTTTCAAGAGAGAAAATTTTTGAAAATGTGTGGGGCTTTGATTCCGATAGCAATTTAGAGGCGGTAACGGAAGTAATCAAAAATATAAGAAAAAAGATTAAAGAATATGATAAGGAAAAAAGTTATATACAAACTATCTATGGACTTGGTTACAAGTGGGAGGTCAAGAATGAAAGAAAAATCCCTGAAGTATGACTTTTACTTATTGGTGATTAAAACTGTATCGTTAAATTTAATCTCAGGATTTATAGTCTTTTTAATTTATGCTTTTTTTATTTACAAAGGCATTGCTATGCCTACTGATTACTATACTAAATACATTACTGAAATAGAAAATGAAATAAAAGTAAGAAAAAATGACATATTAAATGGTAAAACAATCGATTTAAACAGTTTTAGCAATAAAATAAAAGGGGAAGTAATTGATCCGAAAGGGAATCATCTTTGCGGTGATATTGGTGTTGCTCAAAAGAATATAGATTATTGGAAGACTTTCAATAGGGATTTTGTGGAGAATCAATACATTTACAGGTATATACCTATTGTCATAAACGATAAACTTGAGGCTATTTACGTCTTAAAAGCCCCTTTTGGTTTTATAATCAATAACAAAGAAAAAAACCACGTACTTGCCTTTCTGTACATTCCTGCAATTATTTCCCCATTGCTTTTCTTTGTTTTGTATCTATTCATATTTACAAGACGGCTCTATTTAGGTATTTGGAACAATATCAGCATTCTATTACAAGCAACGGAGCATGTGCGTAATAAAAATTTCGATATCACAGTGCAAGGCTTGAGAGGAAGAGAATTTATTATGATTCAAGATGCTTTCAATGAAATGATAAAAACACTCAGCCTTACATTAAAAACTTTGTGGAATTTAGGTGATGAAAAAAGAAAGATGTTAGCTTCTATAGCGCACGATATAAGAACACCGATAACGATTATAAAAGGGCAGATGGAAATAATCGAAAACATAAACGATTCAGATAATTTAAAAGAGAGTATCCAAATTGTCAACAACAACTGCAATCGGATAATCAATTTGGCTAACAATTTAGCATTGCTGGGAAAAATTGAAAATCCTGATTTTTTAATCGTAAAGAACGAAGTGCATCTTTACAATCTTCTGAAAGAAAAGGAAAAAGAAGTTGCGATGATGGCATATTCAAAAAATATAAAAGTAAAGTTTGAGTTAAATTTGAAAAAAGAATACTACATGCTTGACGAAAATTTACTTATGAGACTTATCGATAATGTTCTTTACAACAGTTTGAGATTCACCTCTCATGGAGAGATTAAATTGTTGGTAATTGACGATGGTGAGAAAATACACTTCACATGCTTAGATACAGGCAAGGGATTTAATTTGAAAGATATCGATAATCTATTTAAAGCCTATTATCAAGGAGATGATTTTAAAGGTCATTTTGGTTTGGGACTTTACATAGCTAAAAAAATAGTGGATAAATTCAATGGAGAGATAAAAGCCTACAACAGAGAAGAAGGAGGAGCTGTTGTTGAATTTTTCATAAGAGAATTAAAAAATCAAATTGAATAATACAACATAGATAAGAAAAAAGGAGGTCAAAAGATATGAAGGTGCTGAACTTTACATTTAAATACGTGAAATCTGAATCGAAGCTTTTAGTTTTACTTTTCTTGTCGTTTATTTCATTTGTTGTATTATCGTTTGTCTCGCTTTTGCCACCATATTTTACAAAACTTGCTTTTGATAAGGCTCTGCTCAACAAAGATTTAGATTTATTAACTAAGTATGTTTTGATTATAGCAGGGAGTTATTTTCTTAAAAGTATATTGAATTACGTATGTGCTGGAACATTCACGTTCTTTAATCAAAAGGTTATCTTAGCAATTAAAAACGACTTGGTAAATCGAATCTTGAGATTACCGTTGGAATTTTTTTCAAGTAACGAAAGTGGATATATTATCTCCAGATTTCGTGAAGTAGATTCTTTGAGTGCCATATTCTCTTTACAAAGCTTTAAGTTAGTTCTGAGTATCTTTGAGTTTTTCGGAGCAGTGTTTATCATGTTTACCATGAATGTTAAATTAACAATTATCTTGATGCTCTTGATTCCAGTTTTTTACGTTATTTCCCATATATTCAGTTCAACATTCACAAAAGTTACCGACCAGACAATGGAAAAAGGAGCGGTTTTTCAAGGGAAATTCCAACAATCGATAAGCGGTGTGGAAGAAATTAAAAGACTCAATTTGGAAGAAAAGGAAGCAGACAACATAACCAAGACAAATAGGGAGTATGCCAAGTTAATGATCAAGTATTCTATAGTAACGGCACTTGGTTCAGAAGTGATTATGTTGCTTTCATCCTTAGTGGGAGTACTTCTACTTTATCTTAGTGGACGATCAATTGTTCAGGGAAATATGACTATAGGCACGTACATAGCATTTTCTGGATATTTCGCAAAACTTTACGCACCTGTGATAAATTGGAGTTTAAGCATATATATGTTCAAACCAGCGTTCGTTGCTTTGGATAGAATAGAAGATTTCTTTTTGAAATATCCAGTAGAAGATGATGATGAGAATAAAATAAAAGTGGAAAGTATAGATCATATAAAAATGGAGAATGTAAATTTTGCTTATCCAGACAGAGAAACATTGGTTTTGAAAAATTTCAATTTAGATGCAAGAATAGGTGATAAAGTATTGTTGAAAGGACCAAACGGGAGTGGTAAATCGACGGTAATAAGGTTGATCTTGGGATTTTTCGAAAATTACGATGGGAAAATATTAATAAATGGAACGGAATTGAGGCAACTGAACAAAAAATCATTAAAGAATAAAATCTCTATAGTCTCACAAAAGATCTTTTTATTCAACGATACTTTAGAAAACAACATAAAGATAAATGGTGAAGTTGAACCTGAAAAATACGAGGAAGCTTTAAGAAAAGCCGGATTGAAGGACTTTATAGAAAAATTACCTTTGAAAGATAAAACCTTAGTTGGAGAAAACGGAATGAGTCTTTCGGGTGGAGAGATACATAAAGTAGCGATAGCACGAGCGATTTTAAAAACAAATGCACAAGTATTTATATTTGACGAAGCAACAGCACACTTGGATGTTGAAACAAAAGAGTTAGTCAAGAAATTTATAAAAGAGGAGTTAAACGATAAGTTGTGCATAATAATAGATCACTCCAATGATTTTAATGAGTTGTGCAATAAAATTGTTTATTTAGGTCAGGAATGATAGTTTAACACAGAAAAAAGAATTTTGTTTGTAGGTAAATATCTTAGTTTCAAAGAAATATTAAATAACATTCAATAGTTATTATCACCTTGATACTGTATTTATTGTAACAATCTTGCATTTGCTGTTTAGAAAGGAGTAGAGAAGATGTCAAAATAATTTTGCGAAAAGTAGTTTTTTAAGATGTTTGGTGCATTTATCGTACGTATGAATTCAAGTTATTGAACAATCAAGGGGAGGTTTTAAAAAATGAACGCACATTTGAAAGAAGTAAAAAATAAGCTTCTTGAGAAGGAGCTTGATGCGTTGTTTGTTCTTAATATTGAAAATTCTAATATAGTTACAACGCATTATTTATCTGGTTTTACTGGAGCTTTTGCAGCACTTCTTATCACACAAGAAAGAGAAATGATTATAACCGATTCAAATTATTGGGAACAGGTAAAGAAAGAGAGTAATTTTGAACTAGTTAAATATGCTCCACCAAAAACATTTTTCGGAACAATTCTTGATTTGATTAGATCTCTTAACATCAAAAAGATGGGTGTTGAAAAAGACAGGATATCAGCAGGATTCTTTGAGGCGTTACAATCTTCAGTCAACGTAGCATTCGAGGATGTTTCAATGTTAATTTTCGAAATTAGGGCAAAAAAGAGCAGTGACGAAATCGAAAAAATCAAGGTAGCTGTTGAAATTGCTGAAGAAGCGTTTAAAAAGATGCTTGAGATAATTAAACCTGGTATGAAAGAATATGAAATAGCCACTTATTTGGAATGCCAGATAAAATCTATGGGGTTTAATGTTGCTTTTGATAGTATAGTGGCTTCTGGTTACCAAAGTGCTTTGCCAGTTGGAAAGGCCTCTGATAAAATAATCGATAAAGGAGAACCTGTTATTGTAGACTGGGGTGCACGGTATCAAGGATATAACAGCGATTTAACAAGAGTATTTTGTATAGGTGAGCCTTCCGATAAAGTGAAACATGTTCACAAAATAGTTTACGATGCTCAACAAAAAGCCATTGAAGCTCTAAAAGCTGGCATTACAGGTAAAGAAATAGATTTGATAGCCAGAAATTACATCGCCGAGAATGGTTACGGGGAATATTTTGGTCATGATTTAGGACATGGAATAGGATTAGAGGTGCATGAAAATCCAGCTTTAAGCTTTTGGTATGATAGACCTCTTGAGGAAGGACACGTAGTCACTGTTGAACCTGGTATATATCTTGAAAATGAATTTGGAATAAGGATTGAAGAGGATGTTGTTGTAAGAAAAGATGGTTGTCAAATTTTAACAACGTTAACAAGGGAAATTATTATTGTTTAATATAAATCCCTCCATATCTCTTCTTAATCAGAAGAAGATATGGAGGGTTAGAAATAAGTAAATTCATTGGAGTATGATATTTGATGAAAAAATGTTTATCAGTTGATTTTTAAAAAACACTGCATCCTCCACTTTCTAAATACTTCTACTACTGGTATTAATATTATTACTAATTATCATAACACCCTGTCCGAGTGAAATGAATTACTAATTGAATCTTATTTGGTGTAGCTCATTTTTTCAAGTATCATTTGCTACTTACTTTGGATAGGGTGTATATCTCTACGAATCAATTGACATATGATTTTTCATTTGTTAAAATTTTCTCAATGGAATACAAAAGGGGTGATTGAGTTGGTAAAAGTTATAGATATATCCAAAACATTTACTTCAAAGAAGAAAAAGAAAATTGAAGCAGTAAAGAACGTTTCTTTTGAATGTTATCCTGGAGAGATTTATGGCTTGCTCGGTCCGAATGGTGCTGGAAAGACCACAACACTCAGGATTATATCCACACTCATAAAACCAGATAAAGGAAGTGTGTATGTAAACGGTATCGACAATCAAAGTCAACCGGACAAAGTCAGAAGTATGATAGGATTTTTGACCGGTGAAATGAAAGTTTCCGGTAATTTATCCGGTCGTGAGTTTTTAAAATTTTTCGGAAAGCTCAATCACATGGATGAAGAGAAAATAAATCAAAGAATCGAAATGCTCGTTGAAATGCTTGAAATGAAAGACTTTATCGACAGACCTCCGACAAAGTTGTCCACAGGTATGAAACAAAAACTTTCTATCGCAATAAGTTTGATCCACGACCCTCAGGTAATTATATTCGACGAACCAACGAATGGTCTTGACGTATTTTCAGCAAAGGTTGTCACTGATTTTCTTAAAGAGATGAAAAGGCAAGGTAAAACAATTATAATTTCAACGCATATAATGTCTGTAGCTGAGAAACTATGCGATAAGCTTGGAATAATATTCAAAGGGCAGCTGGTGGAAAATAGTACAATCCAAGATATAGTAAATAAGCATTCACTAAACGATTTAGAAGATGTCTTCTTCAAATACGCAAAGGAATTCGGGGTGATAGAGAATGCTTAACGACGCATTATTAATAATGACCAAAGAATTGAGAAATCTATTTAGAGACAAAAGAACTATTTTCACATCACTTGTATTACCACTTTTACTATTTCCAATTGTTTTCGGAATAATCGGCTTTATCGCAAAGTTGAAAAGTCAAGAGAATGAATCGACAAAATTCACTGTGTATGTTGAAAACTATTCAGAAGACAACCTGATTGTGGAAGAATTGAAGAAATCGGAAAAATTTGATGTTGTTCTTGGTAAGATCAACAACGATTTAATAGAAAAAGAACCGACCAATCTGGGACTTATAGTTGAATCCAAAAACGGGAAGTTCTCAGTTACGATAGTTTACAATTCACTGAGAGAAAAAGGTGATTACGGGGCTCAAAGGTTGAAAGAATTGCTTACGAATTTGAATAATAGTCTCATATCAAATGAATTAATAAAACGTGGTATAAATCCAGAAGAATTAAACTTCGTTGATATAAAAGAGAAAATAGTGGGTGTGAAAGCTGAGGAAAATTCGGAAAAAGCGAGAGCTAAAAGTTCGTTTACCCAAATGCTTGCTGGGCTCGTTCCTTACTTCTTGCTCATTTATTTATTTTCAGGATCAATGGGTCTTGGAATAGATGTTACAACAGGCGAGAAAGAACGTGGAAGTTTAGCGATATTGCTTGTTAATCAAGTATCCAGAACATCGATAGCACTTGGAAAGATGTTGTACCTTATGCTCATGTCAACGATAACGGGAACTCTAAACGTGATTGGCTTTATAATCGGTATATACGTCCAAATGAAGTTTCTATCATCTGAGACTATACCTTTCGTAGTAGACTTAAATTCTGTCCAGTATCTTGGAATATTCGTTTCGGTGATTTTGCTTGCTTTACTGGCTGCTGGGATAGTAATCTTAGCTGGTAGCTTGGCAAGAAGTGTTAAAGAAGCAAGTGGATACGTAACTCCGATTTATTTGATTGTACTGGTAGTTGGTATATCCACAATGCAATCTGAAGGTGCAAAGCCTATTTATCAATACGCAATACCAATTTTGAATGTAATATACACGATGAAAGACTTTTTCATAGGGACTTACACACTTTCAAGAGTTATGTTGATGGTAATTGTGAACAGCTTAATTATAGTAAGTCTTGTTTATCTTGTAGCAAGAGTGTTTAATTCGGAGAAAGTACTGGAGGTTAATATTGAATAATTAAGCCCCGCATATGCGGGGCTTGTTTAATTAAAAAATGCTATTTTTGATTTAAGCATATCTTAGTGATATAATTAAACTAGTAAATTTTAGAGGTAAAAATTCGAATTCTCAAAAGTGAGGTATCATTAATGAAGCGGTTTTGCACCACAGGTCCTGTTGACAAAGAATCTTGCTACTATGTAGAAAGACCAAAAGAAATGCAAAAAGCACTTGAATACATCGAAAATTATCGATACTTCACCATATCAGCTCCCAGACAGACTGGGAAGACCACATTTTTAAACGATGTCGTTGAGAAAATCAAAGATAAATACTTACCGATTTTCATATCTTTTGAAAGTTATGGAAGTAAATCTGCTAAGTCTTTTGTAGAGACTTTTGTGAAAGATGTTATCGAGGATATATACTTTAGACATAACATAACAATAGATATTCAAACGCCAGAAGAGATAGATGAAATCAGAGAATTTATAAAAGAATTGTATCGAAAAACGAAAAGAGATATAGTTCTTATGATAGACGAATTTGAATTGATGAACAATTCAGAAGTTATAAACAGTTTTTTGCACGTGATAAGGAGTGTTTATCACAAAAGAAAAGAATACGGCTTAAGAAGCGTAATACTGATAAGCGTAGGATATTTAAGCGGAGTGCTTTCAGATAACGCAAGTCCGTTCAATATCGCTGAACATCTTTGGCTTCCATACTTTACCAAAGAACAAGTGTACAATTTACTCTCTCAACACGAAAACGAAACAGGTCAAATGTTCGATGAACAAGTCAAAGAGTTAATCTGGCACAATGCAGCAGGTCAACCAGGATTAACAAATGCTATTGCCTATGATTTAGTCGAAAACAAAGCTAAGAATGAGAAAATCATTACCAAACAACATTTTGATAAAACACTATACGATTTCCTCAAAGTGTACATAGACAGGAACATGGAAAACATCGTTGCAAAGGCAAAGAAAGAACAAGAGATAATGCTCCGTATATTGTTTGATCCAAATAAGATGGAGTTTGATATAAGCGATGATAGGATAAAATTTTTGTATTTGCATGGTGTTATAGACAACTGTGAAGGAGTATGTTGTGTCAAAGTACCGTTGTATTACAAAAAGCTTTATTCGTACTTTAGACCCAAGATAAACGGTGAAGAAAGCTATATGATAAGCTTTCGTGAGAATTTGAATAGATACATCGATGAAAATGGATTGAAATTAAATGAACTGTTGAAAAAATACGATGAATACATCAAAAGTCGTGGGGCAAAGATGTTCAAAGGGCAAAAACTTTATGAAGGGGCGTATCAGTACAACCTTGATTTGTTCTTAAGCACATATATGGAAGAACTTGGAGGAGAAATCCATCCAGAAGTGGAAATAGGAGGAGGAAGGGTGGATTTACTTTTGACATACAAAGGAAAAAAGTACATAGTGGAGATAAAAGTGGATGTAACACCAAGGAAGTACGAAGAAGGGAAGAGGCAATTGATAGAATACATGGAAAGAAGTGGATTAAAAGAAGGCTGGTATGTGATATTCGATAGTCGGATAGAAGAAACGATGTACGAACAAGAAGAAAAAGAAGGAAAGATAGTACACATTTGGTGGATAAAAACGAAATACGAAAGCCCTTCTAAACAACTAAAAATTTAAAGCCCCGCACCTGCGGGGCTTTTTGTGGTTGTTAAATAAGTTCTTTAAAACCTTCTCCAAACACATTTCTTGCTTCGTTAACAATGAAAAATGCATGCGGATCTATTTGTTTCAACTTCGATACAAATTCATGCAATTCCTGACGTTTTAGAGCAACCAACAAAACTTTTTTCGCACTCATTGTGTATCCACCTATTCCATCGAATATCGTTACGCCTCTTCCAAGTTCCTCAAGAACAAATTTTCTTACATCATCCCATTTTTCGGAAACGATCCACACATTAACAGATAATTCCAATCCTTTCATTACAAAATCGATTGTCGTTCCGTTGATGATAATTGCCAAAATAGAATACATACCTGTATTTAAATCGTAGGCAATCCCAGCTGATATACCTATAGCAAAGTCCAGAAATAATATCGTCATTCCCATAGGAAAACCAAAGAATTTGTTAAGTATCTTTGCTATTATATCTGTTCCTCCAGTCGATGCATTTTGAGAAAATGCAATAGCCATACCTATAGCTGTCAATATATCTCCAAAAAACACAGAAATGATCATATCTCCTTGGTACTTGAAAAATGGCAAAATTCTACTGAAAAGGTCAACCAAGAAGTTCAACAAAAACGTACAGTAAATTGTTTTGAAGCTAAAATCAAATCCAACGACTAAAAAGGCAATTAAAAACAACAAACCATTGATAATATACATCCAAATGCCAACGGAAAGGTTTATGATTCTATTCAAAACTATAGCCAGTCCCGATGCCCCACCAGCTGCAACATTGTTAGGAATTAAAAATATCGAAAGTCCAAGGGCTGTTAAGAGCACTCCAAAAGAAGCTAAAAAGTATTCTTTCAAGATTACACCATAATCTTTCCTAATTCCCATGGAAATTTCACCACCGTAACACCGAATTCTTTTAACCTTTTCTCTTTGTATTTGATAGTTCCTTTCTCACCTTCGATAATAGCACCGGCATGTCCCATTCTTTTACCTTCCGGAGCATGTCGACCTGCAAAAAATGCTTTTATATATTCTGGTTTAAATCCTATTCTTAGTGCGTATTCAACACCTTTGATTTCTTCTTCCCCGCCTATTTCACCAATCAGAATAACTTTTTCGTAACCAAGATTTTTTACTATCTCAAAAGCTTCTGAAACATTCGTACCGACAACAGGATCTCCACCAAGTCCAAGAGCGATACCAATGCCATCTTCATCACTGACGTTTTTAGCAACTTCATACATCAAGGTACCACTTCGTGATATTATGCACGTCTTTCCTTCTTTAAAATACCTTTCTGGCATTATTCCAAGTTTTACTTTTTCTTTTGGATGAATTATACCAGGGCAATTTGGACCGATCATAGTTAAGTTGTTCTTTTTAACAAAATCCACCATCTTAAGTGTGTCGTGCACTGGTATGTGTTCAGTAATAACAACAAAATTCTTCACACCATTTTGCGCAGCATCAAGAAATGCATCGTACATGTAAGGTGCCGGTACAAAAAATATAGCTGTATCTGGTTTCAAGTTTGCTTCACTAAGTGATTTAAAAACAGGTTTACCAAGGAACTCGTTTACATCCTTATTTTTGCTAACACCGCATACAATATTTGTCCCGTATTCTAACATCTTCTTCGTGTGATAACTTCCGTATCTACCTGTGATACCGTAGACACATACTTTATTTTCTTTCCAAAACATAATAACTGCCTCCTTTTTTCTTTTGGAGAAGACTTTCAATTAGTTCTTTCATATCTTCGGCAAAATCAATACCAATTGATTTAAGAATTTCTCTTGCTTTTTCTTCATTGTTACCAGATAACCTTACGAAAAGTTCTACGTATGGATAAGTTTCATGGAACTCCTTTATTCCATAAGCGATCTCAACACAATCTGTAATTCCACCAAATATATTCAAAACTATAACATTAGAAAACTCTTTTATTTCAATCATCGCTTTCAACAATTCATCTTTTGTAGCACCACCACCTATATCACAAAAATCGGCAGGCTCAAATCCATATTCTTTCAGCATATCTATGGTTGCCATGACAATTCCCGCACCGCAACCTATGACTCCAACATTACCATCTAATCTAACCACGTTACTGTTTTCAGCTTTTTCTATCCAATTTTGCCTATAGATGGCATTATCATCAACATGAAAAACTGCATCCAAAAGATACTGTTCACCCATACACAAACCTATAGGATTTATTTCAAGTAACGTTAAATCGTATTTTAAAAACACATTCTTCAAGTTTTCAGCTGTTCTTCTGATCTCAAGTGGTAATTCATCCAGATTGTTTGTTCGAACAATCTCTTCAGGATGCGTTTTTGAATACTCTTCGATATCTATTCCTCCGTTTTTTGAAAACACATAAACTAAGCTTCTTGATGATCTATCTATCGAAATCGAAAAATACCACTCATTATCATGCTCAATAATTTCTTCCACTAAAACCCCGACGGGATTTTCTCCTTTTATAGGTTTGGCAAGAAGTTCCTCCAATATTCTTAAAGATTCTTCAAAAGAATAACTTATCTTTACGCCACCCGCTTTCATACGTCCTCCAACAAGTACTTGTGATTTAAGTATCTGAGGAAATCCAAGTTTTCTAAGTTCTTCGATCTCTTTTTTTGTGTAGGAACTACTCAAAAAAATCCCCTTAGGTACTCTTAATCCTTCGTTTCTCAAAATCTCCTTTGCCACATACTCTTGAACCTTCACTGACGTTCCCTCCTTTTTGAAGTTTTTCAAAAACAAAAATTTCCCAAAAATCCATGGTTTTTGGGAAAAACCATCCCTACAAAGGCAGGTCTCCCGACTTGTGGATCATTCTACTCTGCTCGCCTTCCCAGCATATGCCAGTGGCATTTGAGCATTTCGTCCCCACTTACGGTGGCCTGACCGTCCCGGACTTTCACCGGAGTTCCCTATTAAGCTTTCGCACCTTTGTAGGTTTGGAATATTCAATTTTCGTTATGCTTTTTTAAAATTCTATACCTTTCCTTGCTGTTACACCTTGTTTGTAGTAGTGTTTTACTTCTTGCATTTCTGTCACTAAGTCAGCTATATCGATAAGTTCTTGTGGAGCATACCTGCCGGTTAGTATTATCTCTACGTTCTCCGGTCTTTTTTTAATTATATCAACAACCTGCGATGTTTCGACCAATTTATAGTATATTGCTACATTTATCTCATCTAATATCACAATATCATACTGCCCAGATAGTATAATTTCTTCGACTTTCTTGAGTCCACTTTGTGCAAGGTCTATGTCTTGCTGAGTTGGTTTGTTTTTTATAAAACAATTCCTACCGTACTGTTCAATAACAAGGTTTGGCAAGTATTTCACAGCATCAAGTTCACTGTATTTCATACCTTTTATGAACTGACCGATGTACACTTTCTTTCCTGCACATATCGCTCTTAGTGCAAGTCCAAATGCCGCTGTTGTCTTTCCTTTACCATTTCCTGTGTACACATGCACGTATCCCATCTTATTGCCCCTTTCTAACGCTCATATACGATTTTAGTAATTCGTATAAAAGTTCATTTTCTTTTTGAGATTTTAAACCTACCCTTACGTAACCTTCCAAGCCAAAATCGTGCATTTTTCTTGTGTGGATTTTCTTTTGCTTTTCAAGTTCAAACCATTCTTCATGTCCAACGTGACATACAAAGTAATTTGTCGAAGATGGAAGTTCAATAAATTCAGCGAATTTTTGCCTTTCATCATCGTAATAAGTTGCTGTATCTTGTGTAAATCTTTCGTATTCTTGATAGTTTTTAATTATCTGTTCAATCACACCATATCCCATCCCGCCTATTGCCCACGGGGCTCTGTAACGTTCAAAAATGCTTTTGTACTTTTTTGTTCTAACATACCCAGTTCGCACCCCGGGAATGCCAAGTATCTTGGTGAATGTCCTAACTAAGAGCACATTTTCAAATTTATCTGTGTCTATCGGAACGATTTTATCCTTTGAGACAAAATCTATGAAAGCTTCATCAAGAACGAAAATTACTTTATCATCGTATAAATCATAAATTGTTTCAATGAATTTTGAAATATCTTCGTAGATTCCTGTTGGATTGTTTGGATTTCCCGTTATGAGAACAACTTTACCGTATTTTCTTATCTCTTCATCTATAACTGGCAATAATTTTTCAAATTTAAGAGTTTTCTCTTCAAGTATCCACACTTTCCTTACATTTGCACTCGAAAATGTAGCCACCCTTTCGTACTCTGTGTAATTTGGTTGTGGGATTATCACCGAAGCATCTCTCATAATCGCCCATCCGATGATGTGGAAAGCTTCGGTTGCTCCAGCAACGATTACGCTATCGTGTCCAAATATTTTTCTGAAATCTTCTTCTATCCATTCCACGTATGTGTATTTCCTTTCGTATCTTAAATTGTCTTCAAGAACTATAAAATCAGGGACAAAAGTGTTTACTGAAATTGAAAAGTCGATGATATTCTCATCTTTTACACCACCATGCACGAAACTATCACCACACTTATCAAAATAAAGACAACTTTTTTGTACAAATCCAATCCTCGTTGCACATCGTCTTTTTCCGGTAAGCGACCGTGGAATTTGTAATAGCCTATTTTCTCAAAACTTACACCCAAAACACCTGCAAACACACTCATCGGATACGTTGCGTTTATCTTTATACCACCGTATCTTTTCAAATATTCCCAGCCTCTTTTTGGATTAAATAACAAAATTACAAGCGCTGTTAACCTCGAAGGTACGATGTTCAATAAATCATCGAACCGTGCGGGGAATTTTCCGAACCATTCGTAACGGTGTGTTCTGTAACCAAACAGTGCATCGTAAGTGTTAACAACTCGATAAACTATCGCACCGTACAGACCAAATAACGTATAGTAAAACAGCGGTCCTGTGATGCTATCGGAGATATTCTCAGAAAGACTCTCGATTGCGGCTGAGTAAAGATGGGATTTATCCAGTTTACTAACATCTCTTGAAACTATCAAGCTCACACGTTTTCTGAGTTCATTTTTGTCGTCAACTATGCAATTCTTAACGTGGATATACAGTGCCTTTATCGAAAAGCTGGCTTTCAACAAATAAACTTCTAATATTAGCCTAAGCCAGGATATCCTAAGTAAATTGACAACAAAAAAGATAAAAATCCAAAAGCATATTTCAATAGCTAAAGAAAACATACCAAGAAAAAATGCGATTGCATTGTTTTTCTTTGAAGTGTACAATTTATCGAAGAACTTTCCCAAAAATCCCATGTACACAACTGGATGTAATTTTGCTGGATACTCACCGAACACAATATCTAAAGCAAGTGCGATTATTAAAATCAATACCTTTTCCGTCATGTAAACCTCCATCAGAAAATTCCAGTATCTTCCATTATTTTTTGCACATCGATGCTTTCTTCCATAACATCGGCTAATTTATCTATGCTTTTGTTAAGAGACTCCTTGTAAGATAACCCACTAATTTCAATTCCGAGAGTCTTTAAAAAGCTATTTCTAAAACCATCGTTGTTGAATATACCATGTATGTACGTTCCCCAAACTTTGAAACCATCGTTGAAAGCACCGTCTGTAATTACTTGATTCCCAACTATGATTTTGAATATACCATGATTAGCATCTAAGAACTCCGTTTGTCCAAGGTGTATCTCGTATCCTTCCAAGGTTTCGTCTGTGAAAAAACCGATGTCTTTAACCATCTTTGCCGTTATTTGACGTGTCGTTTTGTTAGTTCTGAGCACAGTTACGGTATTCAGAAATCCAAGCCCATCGATAGTTTCCGTATCACTTTCCATCTTTTGTGGATCGTGTATCTTTTTACCAAGCATCTGATAACCACCACAGACACCGATTAACCTACCACCATCTTGAACATATTTTTTAAGAATATTCTCAAAGCCAGTTTTTCTGACCCAGATTAAATCAGAAATCGTATTTTTTGAACCAGGTAATATCACTAAATCAGGCGTGCCAAACTCTTCAATATTACGAACAAATCTCAAATTCACTTCTTTTTGCATTTTTAAAGCATCGAAATCATCGAAGTTGGATATGTGTGGATAAAAGATAACACATATATCTATCTTCTTATCAGCACTTTTGGCAAAGTCTTCGATAGTTGCAGCATCTTCTTCAGGTAAGATTAAGTCATTGACATAAGGCACTATTCCAACAACAGGTACTCCAGACTTTTCTTGGATTATATTCACACCATCGTTGAAAAGATTAATATCTCCTCTAAATTTGTTAACAATAAATCCCTTAACTAACTTTTTTTCTTCCTCTTCCAAAAGCCAATAAGTGCCCAAAAGTTGTGCGAATATTCCACCACGGTCTATATCACCAACGATATAAGTAGGAGCGTCTAAATACTTAGCGATAGCCATGTTAACTATATCGTTCTGCTTCAAGTTAAGTTCAACGGGACTCCCAGCACCTTCGACGATTACAAGCTCATGTTCGCTTTTCAACTTCTCAAGAGATTCAACAACCACATCCCAAAGGTATCTTTTTCGTTCGTAATAATCTTTGGCGTTCAAAGAATTCCACACTTTACCACGTATGATAATTTGAGATTTCGAATTGCCCTCAGGTTTAAGCAAGACTGGATTCATGTCAACAGTAGGTTCTATTTTGCAAGCGATAGCTTGAAGATACTGCGCTCTTCCAATCTCTCCGCCATCTTTGCACACAGCTGCGTTATTTGACATATTTTGCGCCTTAAACGGAGCAACTCTGATACCTTTACGTGCGAATATCCTGCACAGACCTGTAACGATTAGACTCTTACCTGCCGAAGACATCGTACCTAAGATAACTATCGCTTTACTCATAGAGTACTCCTTTGAACAATTTCTGATATATGCATTTGATATATCTCATCAATAGGAAGTGGATAAGAAAAAATCGGTCCATCGTAAACAAGCGTATGATATTCCCCATTCTCACCGCACAAATCAGCTCCCACTTTCTTGGTAAGTTGAATAAAATCCTCGTTTAATTCTTTGCCTAACAACTCTTCAAAACCTTTTTTCACAGACACAACACGTGCTTTGAAACCTAATCGAAGAAATTCGTAAAAAATATCCTCTCTTTCTTTTTTCCACAACGGTTCAAACACACTTACATTTTTAGCACTACACACTCTAACTATCCAATCAAGGTGTTCTTGCAAATCGATATCACCGAAAACACCAACTCCTTCGGAAAAATGCTTTTCAAGAACATTACTAAAAACCTCTTTGTAACCTTTCCAAGAAGCACAACCGTGAACCATCTTAACTCCTATACTATCAGCTTGCATTTTTATAAACTCTGGTCTTAAGCCATGTGCCCGTGTTCTAAGACAATTTTCATCGAACATCGTGAATATATAATCCACTCTACCAAAGAACTCTTTTGCTTTGAAAAAAGCCAGTGCACTATCCTTACCACCACTCCAAGACGAAAAAATCACTCTTACATTATCTTTTGAATCACCGTTAAAAAACATAGTTTTCCTCCTTTAACAACGCAAAATTTCGTTATACAACAACGCTAGTACTCTTTCAATGTTGTTTAAGACTTCCCTAAACACACCATCGTACCTTCTTTTATCTTTCGATTTTTTGTACCCAAAATATTCTCTCTCTGCTTCTTTCAAGAAATGATTTTTGATCTCTTCGTTTTCGGGATCTTCTGCCAACTTTGCAAGAAAAACAAAATTTTCAATATGTCTTACAATCCTCTCCAATTCGGGTAGCATTTTCACTTGGTAAGTCAAAAGACTCCATGTCTTATTTACAACCTCGTCTGAAAACGTATAAGAAGACAACAAATCTAAAAGTTCTACAACTAAAAAATAAAGCGTTTGGTATTCGGAACCTCTGATATTTCTTCTCCATGCATAGAAAAAGTCGTATCTTTTGTACATCAACATACTTTTAACAGCGCAGTCAAACGCACGATATAAGTATCCGTAAACCTCATTCAAGTATCTAATCGTTTCCTCCTGTGACTTGGATTTTACTGATATACTTTTAGTCGAATCCAATTTAAAATCATTAGTTTCTAAAGAAAAGTAATCCTTTAAATTTCCGAAAAATCCTATTCCTGCTGAGTTTGGTGTATCGAAATGTATTGTTGTAGCTAATACGTAACCTTCACCGAATCTCTCAAGCATCATCACAGGATTTTTTTGCATCATATCTTTAGAAAATAAATTTCCGTGGTATTGAATTGTTCCCAGATAACGATGAAATTTCAAATATTCCCATGGGATATCTGAAATATAAGCTCCGTCCGATGGTTCATCAAAACGTGCTAATACCTTGACTTTCGAATTTAAAACCTTAAACTTCGGTGGATACCAAAGAAATTGTTCTAGATCAAGACCATTCGTCAAAGGATGTTTATAAAATTTAATTTTTGCAGGACCACTAAATATTTTGACACCTTCTTTATCCCTTTGAATATCGATCAAATTCAGAAAACCATTACTTGCAAGGCTTGCCCCACCGCAAATGCCAAAATATAGACCACCGTTATTTAAAAATTCTTTTAACTTAGCCTTCGATTCTTCAGAAAACCATTGAAATTTATTCTCAGACCAACCACCTGGAACAAACAAAGCTTTTGAATGTTCAAGACCTATCACATCGGAATTTTCTAAGAAAACCACATTGAATTTCAGATTCGCTTTTAATAACGCTTTTATCATCCAAAGACCATAAATACCTGAGTCGTTAATCAAAACACTAATCATCTACTCCGCCGTCCTTTTTGAAATGTGAACAATTTTTGAAACTTCGGAAAAGTAATTTAAAAAAGCGTAATCATGCGTAGCAATTACAACTGTGACATTGTCTTTCCTTAACTCAAATAACTTTTGAATCAAGAACTTTAGATTCTTTTCATCAAGATAATTTGTTGGTTCATCCAATAAAACCACTTGTGGTGCAGTTATCAACACACTTGCTATAGCAAGCAATTTTTTGTACCCGTAACTCAACTTAAATGGATTATTTAATACGTACTGATCCAAACTCCACTCAATTAAAAATTTTTTTGTTATCTGCTGAATTTCTTCACGTTTTAGTCTTTTACTCATTAATCCGAACGATAGTTCTTGAAATACCGTTGGGGCGAATATCTGTACATCCGGATTTTGAAATACAAAGCCAACACTTTCCCTCAAAGTTCTCAAAAAACTTCTTTCGTATCTGTATCTTTCACCTTTAAATTTTAAATATCCAGCCGAAGGTTTTATCAAACCATCTATCAACTTCAAAAGCGTAGTTTTACCACAACCATTCGGTCCAAGTAAAAAGACAAAATCACCTTCGTTTATGACAAGATTAAAATCGTTGAATATAAGCTTATCGGTATACAAAAAGCTCACGTGTTCAAGCTCAATTAAAGGAACAGCAGCCGTAAAATATCACCACCAAAAATATGAATAAAACCTCGTAAAAAAATGGTTTCATAGTTAACTCGTAGTCTTTCTCTAAAAAAGAAATATTTTGGATATTCCTACTTTCATAAGCAAGTAACGTATCCTCAATTCGATTTATTGTTTTTATCGTTCCTCCTTGGATAAGCAGGATTACGGAATTAAACGATATTCTCTCTGAAGAATATCCATTTCTTGAAATCTGTGATTCTATTATCTCTTTGAATACCACGTATATATTTTCTATGGCTTTATAACTTAACGTAAAAAACGTTATAAAATGCTTATTAAAGCGCAGTTTGTTGAGTATGTATACAAAATCAGCTATATCGTTTTTTGAAGAAAGTATTATTAGTGCAGAAATCATCGTCAAACTACGAAATATCGTTTTCCAAAAAAGAACAATATTCGATAAGTAAAATCTGAAACCCGAGGAGAAATCAATTTCTATCAGTATCGGAAAAGCAGAAATCAAAGTCAAGATACTTATCGATATTAAAAGAAAAAACTTTCTTTTCAGATCATTTCTAAGTTCTATAACAAATATAGTTATAGCGCCTAAGAATGAAATAATATAAAAACACATGCTGAGATTCAAAATTTCAGCTATTACGAAGTTGATTAGAACCAAAAGGAAAAATACAAAAAAATCCAAGCTACCACTAAATGTTTTTTCAGCGTTTGTATTGCAAATCTTTTCGCTTCTTGATTCCATTTACGTAACCAACTATATAAAAAATAATAGCGGAACCTATACTCGCTTGTAAAGCGAAAAGTAAACTTTCTATTTCACCACTCGGTGGTTCCCAAAATGGTTTAAACCAAGGTTGGTAATTAGGAGACACCTGAGAGATCATCTCCTCGGCTTGAGAATCTGCACCTTCGAAATTACCATTAACAAATAAAATAGGCAATATTATTAACCCGCAAGCTACAAATATAAGGATTATATCTTTAATTTTCATGTTTAATCACCGCACTTTCTGTATCTTGATTTAAGTATTGAACTAAAAATTTGTATGCAAAGATACTAAGTATACCTTCAAAGATTGCAAGAGGAATTTGAGTTACGATAAATACGCTTCCAAATTTTAGAAAAGAACCAAGGATTCCACCTTCTTTTGATGGAAAAGCTAAAGCTAGTTGGAAAGAAGTAACAACGTATGTAGAAAAATCAGCTAAAAATGCGGATAAAAATACTGAAAAGCTCTCTTTAATTTTTAACTTTTTCAATAATTTGAATGTTAAATAGCCTACAATTCCTCCCACAATCGCCATAGAAAACGTATTTGCACCTAAGGTTGTGATACCACCATGAGCAAGTAACAAAGCTTGAAATAGTAGAACTACTATCCCTATAACACTCATAACAAACGGTCCATAAATGACAGCCCCTAATCCCACTCCAGTTGGATGTGAGCAACTACCAGTTACAGAAGGAATCTTTAGTGCTGAAAGTACAAATACAAAACCTGTAACAAATGAAACGCTGATAAGATTTCTTTTATCATTCTCAAACAATTTAGAAATTTTCCTAATTCCTGTTACGACAAAAGGTAACATTAAAACATACCAAAATAAAGCCCAACTCATTGGTAAAAAACCCTCCGCTATATGCATCGAAAAACCAAAAACCGGGAAAACAATTAAACACATCAAAACAAGTGCTTTAAACATCACCATACCCCCTTGTAGTATTATGCAAAAAATTCACCAATTCTTCCACTGAATCAAATTTATATTTATACTCAAAAGTTTTTCGCTTTACTAAAATAATAGGTATATTCAAGATTTTGCACGCTTGTATTTTTTCTTTTAGCCCTCCTTCCTTACCACTGTCTTTTGAAACAACCACTTTAGCATTGCACCTACTGAAATGTTGTATATTCGTTTCAATCGAAAACGGACCTTTCTCTAAGATTATCTGATCGGTACTTAGACCAATATCTATACACTTTTCAATGGACTCTTTCGTTGGTAAAACACGTGCAAATAATTTTTTTCCACTATCGATAAGAACTTTGAAATCTTGCAGATTCTTAGTGCCTATAGTTAGGAAAATATAATCGTAATAACTACATTTCTCAACTGCTTCTTCGTACGAATTAACATAGATGATATTTTGGTATTCAAGGAAAACATTCGGACGTTCGTAACGTATGACTAAAACATTATCTTGTAAAGATAAAGTGAGCTGTTTTATATTTTCCGCATACGGATGCGTGGAATCTATTATCAGAACTATTTTTTCAGTTTCCACAAAATCTAAAATATCTGCTTTTGTACTAAATGTTTTTTTAAGAACAACAACATTACATTCGTTTTCAATAAAAAACTTCTTTGCATATTCAATCCCTATATCCGTAGTTGATGTACATATCACGTTATGTCCTAATTTTGAAAGTATACATGCTATATTATTTCCATCAGAAGTACCAGAAAGTACCAATATTCTCATATCTTCGGAATACTCTCACTTTCTTTTCTATAATACCTTGGGACTAAAACGTAAGATTTTTGACCATTAACAATAACTTTTGCGGTTGATGGGCACACAATTAGTATCGTATTCATATTAACATGTTCTTTCTCTAAATCTTTTAATCTCACCATAAAACTATTTTCACCATCTCGATATGCATTTTCACAAACAATAACTAATGTATCTAAATTCCTGTACTTTTTCAAAATCTCCAAAGCTTTCTCAAAATTCCAAACTCTCTTCGAACTAATCGGATTGTATATGGCAAGGGATATATCCAGTTTTGAAAACTCAGTTAACCTTTTTTCAATTTCTTCCCAAGGTACGAGATAATCAGATAAACTTATAGTAGCAAAGTCTTGAGTTATCACAGAACCAAATATATTAGAAACAGCCGTAGCACTTGTAACTCCAGGCACAATCTCAAATTCTGCTTTTTCAAAGTTAACATTTAATTCGACCATTTTTTCAATAACAACGGAAGCTATACCATACAATCCTGCATCTCCGCCGGAAATTACAGCAACTTTGAGCCCCGAAAGGTACAATTCCACAGCTTTTTGAGCTCTCAAATATTCATCCCCCATCCCAAAATCAAACATCTGCTTATCTGAAAATCCATCCTTTATCAATTCGATATACCTTTGATAGCCAACAAGCACATCCGCTTGTTTTAAAACGCTGAAAGCTCTTAATGTTAAATAATCGATCTTCCCAGGACCAGTTCCAACAACCTTTAACCAAGCCAATTTAATCACCTACTTTTTATCCTTCTTTTTATCCTTTTGAATTTTCCAAATACACAGAAATAGTTATTCCAGATGCTTTTTCGTAGACCAACTCTTTTCCTTTGTTACTTGAAAGATATCCACATGGTCTTGCAACAGCTCCAACTCCGATCGTTCTCTTGACAAAATCAGAAACAGGAAATTTATCTTCTACTAATTCAATGTCCTCAATTTTATACGATAATACTTCTGTAGAATATTTCTCTTTCATATAAACACTTAAGCGCTTAAAACTTTCACTTTGTACTTTCTTATCAATCGAAGAGATCGTTTTAACACTGTTCAAAGATAAGTTATTTTTCTTAAAAACACGAATTATCTCATTTTTTAGTTCTTCGTGTGAAACTTTACTTGTAAATCCCAAACCGACGTGAAGTACTTTCGGATACAAAATCAACTTCGAACGAGTGTTATCCTTAAAAGTTATCGATAAATCGTATTCACCTGAAATATACTCAAAAGTAGCGTTTGATAATCTCTCAGTTATTTCCTTTACGAAATCAAATTCTTCCAGTTCTTTTTCTATATAGACCTTAAGAAAATTTCCATTTATAACACCTACACTAAAATCTTTTAAAAGCTTGAAATTGTTAACCATCATATTGTATTTCTTCATGTAGACATCGATGGCAAACTTATCATAAACATCCGTTGCAGTCGTTACGACTGCGGTTGCATTCAATATCTTTGAAATTTTGTGAGTTAGCTCATTCGCACCACCGTAATGTCCAGACAGTAAACTCACAACAAAATTACTCCCATCATCTATTACAACGACGGCTGGATCTTTGAATTTGTTATTTAGAACTTTTGCAATACTTCTTACAACTATACCTGTTGCCATAATATAGACTAATGCTTCGTACTCTCCGAAAATTTTCTTTGTGATATCTGGAACTGAGTTAAACTTTAAACATTTCTCATCGGCATATTTATCCAAGCAGTACAAATCACCATTGAAATTATTTAATATCTTTTTTGCAATATTCAAACCATTTTTAGATATGCAAATGATAGCAAGAGATTTTTTCAACTCAATCTTCCTTCTTTCTAAATGAATGTGAGAAAGAACTGTCGTACAATTTAGAATAATTACCGTACGGTTCGAGAAAATCACCTACGAATATAATCGCTGTGCTTTCTATATTAGAATCCTTTACAAGTTTTGCTATATTATCCATTTTCCCTTTGATAATTTTTTCATCTTTCCACGTAGCTTTGTAAACTACATAGACAGGTGTATCGTTATCGTATCCACCTTTCATAAGTTCTTCAACTACTTTGTCTATCATATGGACACTCAGAAAAATCGCCATACTTGCTCCATGAGAAGCAAGAGACGACAATTTTTCTCTTTGAGGTACACAAGTTCTACCCTCAAGTCTCGTAATTATCAGCGTTTGAGACAACTGTGGAGGAGTGAATTCACGCTTCAATCTTGAAACAGCTCCAAAAAGCGAACTGACACCTGGAATCAATTCGTATGGTATATTTCTTTTATCAAGTTCCTGCATCTGTTCGTATATAGCTCCATACAAAGACGGATCACCTGAATGAAGCCGTGCTATAGTTTTATATCTATAATTTTCCTCGATTAAACGTATTATTTCATCAAGTGATAACTTAGAACTATCGAATTTCAACGCCTCATTTTTTGAGTAACACAATATTTCTGGATTTATGAGAGATCCAGCGTAAATTATTACATCGCTATTTTGGATGATTTTAAGTGCTTTAATAGTCAAAAGTTCAGGATCTCCAGGTCCGACACCTATAAAGTAAACCATTTCATCACCTTCTATTTTTTAGCTATGATAACCCTCAGGTACTCTCTGTTAGATAAATTAAATTCACGTAAGTCACCTATTTTTTCATCCGACATACCGAGCCTCTCAGCTAATTTTATATTTTTATAACCACATAATTCTAATTCTTCTATCAATTTTTCGACATCCTTAACCGGTTTGAGAAATATCATGCTCCTAAATAAACCACTTCGAACGATAGAAAAATCTCCAAACGGTACAACACAAAAACTCTCATCTTTTTGAGCAATCGGCACCTTTAATCTTGCACTTGCTAAAGAAAAAGACGTTATCCCGGGAATTATCTCAATCTCAAGTTCCTCGTTCATTTTTACAAGTTCATCGTAAAGATACCAAAAAGAACTGTAAATCGATACATCACCGAGATTCACAAATGCACAATTTTTACCACTACTTAGTTTTTCGTATACAATTTTCGCATTGTTTGAAATCTGCTCTTTAAAATTACTTGTCATTGGAAATTCCAAAAGTATGTAAGGACAATTGATATAATCCTTAACCACATTTATAGCAAGACCACCATCAACATTCCCAGCTGGGGCAAAAACGTATTCAACATTGCGAAGTACACTTACCGCTTTAATCGTTAAAAGCTCCTTATCACCTGGACCAACACCTATAACAAATAACTTTCCAAGCATAACATTCACTCCAAATCTTTTGGTTTTCTTGTAATATCAAATAAAAACACAGGATTGTTAGCTGTTAGGAGCGAATAATTTGAAAGCTTTCTTGTCTTTGCAGTTGAAATTTGAATCAACTCATACTCAAAAAGCTCTTGGTAGTCTTTTTCGTTGATAATACTAAAGACTTCGGTAAGTGTTTCAAATGTTACTGCCGTCAATACAATTTTCTCTAATGAGTGATGTTTAAATTTAAAATACTCCAAAATATCTTTTGTTTTTCTACCAGTACCTCCGATGAATACGTGAGTTGGTACTTTCAATTCTTTTGAGTTTTCAAAAACTTCAGGTGCTTCACCATAGATTGGACATACATTGGAAAGACCTAATTTTTTGATATTTCTGGTTAACAATTCATAGGCAACTTCTTCACGTTCTATAGCATAAACAATCCCTTTTTTCATTAAATTCGCACATTCAACAGCAACCGTTCCGGTACCAGCACCGATATCCCACAAAATGCTATCCTCTTTCAAACCTAATCTGTGGACAATTATTGCTCTAACTTCTTGTTTCGTATGAGGTACTCTTTCCAACAGTTCAAACTCAGAATCTTTAAATCCGAAGACTTTACTCATCTCAGATACCACCAATCACTATCAGTATCGTGTTTAATCTTGCAAAATCTTGAGGTAAGTGATTAATATCATCAAAACAAAATTCTGATATTTTTTCGTCTTTATAAGAAAGATTTTCACCAACGTACATTTTAAAAATTTCCTTGTTTTCATAAACTAAATTGTAAAACTCCTTGTTCTTCATTAGATTTGAAATTATATACTTCGGTGTATTCGATGGATCAGTGAATATCGCTACTTTTTTATATTTTCTCAAAGCAAAAATAACTTCGTCAAAAAGATACTTATCAACTACCGTTCCATGAGCCGAAAGTGTTATCAAATTTTCCATCGATATCTTCAACTTAGCGCACAAATATTGAACTGCACTTATACCGGGAATTACACAAATGTCATCTTTATTAACAAATTTAGAGACAGTTGAGAAAATACCGTAAAGCATAGGTTCACCACTTGCAAGAAAAACTATATTATTCCTAAAATCTACACTTCTAAGAAAACTTACCAAATCGAATTTACCATCGTAAACAACCTTGTTGACTTGCAAACTTTCAAATAACTCCAAATTTCTCTTACCGCCAACGAGAATATGTGCTTGCTTAATTACTTCAATTGCTTTTTGAGTTAAAAAAGCAGAATCTCCAGGACCAATTCCAACAATGTAAATCATTCTCATTCACCTTCTGAAAACAATATCACTTGAACATTTAAATCCTTACCCAAATAATCAAATATCCTTTGTGAAATTACATCTTCCAAAAATCTTAGGAATCCTTTTACATCTATCTCGTATTCACGCAAAATACCAATCATTTCTCTTGTTGTATTCGCTAAGCTTAACTTTGAAAACAGATCGTATCCTATGGAACCATTCATAAAAACAAGTAAATTGTACAAGAATATCTCTTTTCGAGCATCGGCTATTTTACTGTACGTATTGTAAATTCCACCAGCCACTTTTATCAACTTCCCAAGTTCTCCAACCAAGATAACTTCTTTAAAATCAAACGTTTTAATAGCATCAAGGGCAGCGTACAAGAAATTACCGAAAGTAACTACGTATTCCCTTTGAAAACCAAGTTCTAATGCTTTCTTTAATCCAAAATTACCAGGACAAATTACTATGTATTTTGAAAACAAAGACAATTGTTTGATCTCTAATATCAGTGAATTCTCGAAAGCCTCATTGGACATAGGTTTGACTATACCCGTTGTTCCCAAAATAGATAAACCACCCTTTATACCAAGCTTAGGATTCAAGGTATTTTTTGCAATTTCCTCTCCTTTAGGTATACTGATTGTTATCCTCACACCTCTATCCAAGCTATAATTTTCCAATATTCTTTTTATCTCATTTCTTATCATCTCTCTTGGTACAGGATTAATAGCATATTGCCCTACCTCAACACTTAAACCACCTTTAGTAACAACTCCAACACCATCTCCACCAATTATTTCTATAGTCTTTTCTTGAATAAATTCAACTTTTGAGAAGATATATAAACCATTTGTAACGTCAGGATCATCACCTGCATATTTTCTAACGGCACATTCTACGTAATCGGAATTAATAAATACATGCTCCACATCAAGTAACAAATCGTAACCTGCCGGTGTTAACAACTCAACAACGGATAACTTCTTTTGATTTACCAACATATAAAGAGCTGCTTTAGACGCTGCGGCAGCACAGGAACCAGTTGTATAACCGTATCTTAGGTTATCTTGCAACTTCATAATCAAATCCCAACTTTTTAACAGCCAAATTCAACAAAGCATTCATAATAGCAACAGCTATAGTACTTCCACCTTTTTCACCATCGATTACTACGTAAGGTATCCTTAAACTTTTTAAAACTTCTTTGGATTCTTTCGCACCAACAAAACCAACAGGCACTCCAATCACCAAAATATCATTAAGTTGTCCATTGTTTTTTACATGTTCGCACAACCTGAAAAGTGCCGTTGGGGAATTACCAATTACAAAAATTTTGGTATTCTTTCTTTTCTCAACTGTCCAATCAATACCTACAATAGCACGTGTTAAACCTTGTTTTTGCGCTAAGCTAACTACAGTTTTATATTCATTTGGGCAGAAAAGTTTAATTCCAGCCAAATCGCTCTTAAATTTACTAACACCTGCTTTTATCATCTTAGTATCAACATAAGCAAGTAATTTTTTATTGTACGCACGTGGTGTTAAAATCAATTCATACCAACGTTGAAGAAAATCACTTGAAATTTGAAAGAGCCGTTTAAAACTAAAGTCAGCCGTTGTATGGACAACACGGTACAAAATCTCCAACTCTTCCTGTGTCAAATCGTTTCTCTTTATATTATCTTTTATAATCGAAAAACTTTTCTCTTCAATTTGCTTTGGTGAAACTATATAATCCAACATCAAAACTCACCTATCTCTTGTAATCGTTCTTTTAAAATATCCGCCAATCTTCTATCGTACTCAATGGACCTTGCCATAACGTAAGATATCCCGTACTTTTCACAAAGGGCGTTCAATACCTCAGGAATATCATTCTTTATATGCATCCCACTGAAGAGAAAAAAAGGCAACACCACAAACCTTTTGTAACCTTCGTTGTACAACTCTTCAACCTTCTCTTCAATGGAAGGTTTGGCAAGTTCCATATAAGCAATTTCAATTCGTTCACCAGTTAAACCTTCAAGATCATTCCTCACTTTTTCACAAATATACTTTGATTCATTGACTCTGCTTCCATGGGCGATCATAAGCACGATCTTTTTGTTATCCCTCATTACTTTTCCCACCTTTCACCTTATTTTTTGGTTCATCGATGTATATCCTATCTATACACCAATTGAAAGAATCCAGCTCCCCAGGTCTAATATTCTTGACTTTCTGATGCCACGCCAAAAACTTTATACTTGAAACAAGTGGGATAACAGGCAAATTTTCAGAAACTATCCTTTGAAACAAAAACCAATAATTCTTGGCAATCCCATCATCAAGAGTCAACACATTTTGTTCAAGGATTTTATCTATCTGTTCTTCAAAATCAAACTTCACATAATCTTTCTCGTTTATCCATTTAGCAATTTTCGGTGAAAAATTCCAAAAGTGTTTCGTACCATCAGAACGCCATATATGAGCTGAAAGTTGTGGTTCTTCAAAAGCCATTAACCCGCTAACTACAGCCTCCCAATCACCAGTTTGCTCGAGAAACTTTGAAACTAAATTTCTATCCACCACTGCTAATTTAGCGTTTATTCCCAGCTTCCTCCATTCGTTAATCAATATCGTACAAATCTGTTCTCTGAACGTATCACTCGAGTCGGTTATAAGAATAAACTCCACTCTGTTGCCTTTACTATCGTACAAAATACCATCTTTTCCAAAACGGAATCCACCAAGCTTAAGCTCACTCTTTGCTTTTTCAATATTGTAATTATATTTCTCAACCACATTTTCATTGAAAAATGGTGACATAAAAGCAACAACACTGTTTTGCTCAACTCCAAAGCCTTGATAGACCACATTTATTATAGCTTGCTTATTTATTGTATAAGCGATTGCTTTCCTAAAATGAATATTTCTAAACCAATCTCTTTTCACAGGATCCTTTGCATTGAAATTGAAAGCCAAATATTGAATAGATTGAGTCGGTCCTTGTTTGTAAACGATAAAATCATCCTTCTCCTTGATAGTAACTACATCTCCGGATCTTGGTGCAAACACATCAGCTCCACCTGAAAGAAACACCAATTTTCCTGCTTCATAATTTGGAACAATTTTATAAATAATTTCATCCAAATAAGGTAACTGATTACCATTTTTATCAACCTTCCAATAGTAGGGATTTCTCACCAACCTAATATACTGTTCTGGAACGTACTCGACCGGAATAAACGGTCCCAATCCAACTAATTCGCCTTTGGAAATAGCACTGACATCCCATATTTCTGAAATTTTCTTAGTCCTCATTTGCGGTTCCCAAATATGTTTTGGGAGAATATAAACCCTAACAACTGCATCAAAAGCTGGTCGGTAGATATCTTTGTAAAAAATCCTAACTGTGTAATCATCTATCTTTTTCACTTCAGGCAATAAACCATTAGATGTTTTCAATTGATCCTGTACTCTATTTGGGAATTTCGGATTCAAAATCACATTGTTGAAAGTAAATACAACATCATCAGCATTAAAAGGTCTACCATCACTCCAACGTACACCTTTTCTCAAATAAAAAATAATCTCCATACCGCCATCTTTCGTAAGCCTTGGACCTTTCCAACTTTCAGCAACACCTGGATAATATCTCTTTTCAAGTTCGTTGTACTCTGCCAGTCTCCCACCTCTACCAAGTAAATGACCAATAATAGAACTATCTCCTATCCCTGCGTTAAACCAATTAAAAGTCTGTGGTGCCGTTGTCAAAATCAACGTTAACTTTCCACCTTTGACACCAGATGCATCTGCCCCCAAATAATTTGAGAAAGCTATGTTTACAAGCAAAATAAATAATGCAACGATACCAACTTTTTTGTACATACACCCACCTCCAAAAAACAAAATTTCCCATAATCCCCTCAGGATTCGGGAAAGACATGCACCATAGGCAGGTCTCCCGACTCGTAGATCATCCTACTCACCACGCCTTCCCAGCATACGCCAGTGGCATAAATGTGGCTTTCGTCCCTACACACGGTTGCTGGGCAGCCCCGGATTCTCACCGGTGTTCCCTTTTAACCATATGGACCTATGATGCTGAAATTATTCACTTTTACTATCATTATAAATCATCAAAAAACTCGGTCAAGTTCTGTTTCATCTTTCTTGAACGATTAGACAGTATTTAATGCGGAAAATCTTCACGTAATTTGTTTTTTTACACCTTTCGAGTGATTTATTATGTTTACTATATACAAAATTAAACTAAATGTAATGTAAAACATCATATAATTCAATTTCACGTATTGACTTTTTGAAAATACCGTGATATATTACAATTGCAATTGAGACTCATTCTCAATAATATGATTAAAAATAAAAGTTTCACGAAAAAATAGCCTTACAATACAAAAAGAGGAGGGATATATTATGAAACAAACTCGGATGATATCATTTACTTTTTTATTTATTTTCTCAGTATTTATTTTTAATACCGTGCTTGTTTTTTCGAACACACAAATTCCAAAAAGAGTTATAGCTGGTACTGTAGCTATATCAGAGATATTGGCGAAGTTGAATGTAAATGTTATTGCTGTTCCAACAACGAGCTACGAATTGCCCAGAGAATATCAAAACTTACCAAGGATAGGTAACCCTATGAAGCCGGATTTAGAAGTTATTAAATCCCTAAAACCAGATTTATTTATTTCCGATGCTTCTCTTGAAAATTCTTTGAAAAATTATTTGGAAGATAACAAAATTCCGTATAAATTTGTAAAATTAGTCTCCATAGATGATCTGAAACAAACGATAGCAGAGCTTGGGAAAATCTTAGGAAAGAATGCAGAGGCACAAAGATTGCTGACAGATCTGAATTTCAGGGAAGCAAAGGTACTGGCTAATATTCGTGGGCAAAAAAGGCCAAAGGTAATGATTATCTTTGGGGCTCCGGGAAATTTCATGTTGGCAACCGAAAAGTCTTTTGTTGGTTCTCTTGCTAAAAAGCTCGGAGCAATAAACGTAGTTAAATCTGAAAATGCGTATGTGCCCATTAATCTCGAAACTCTTTTAGTAGCCCAACCGGACATTATATTGAGATTTTCTCATGGCAATCCTGAAGCTGTGTGGGCTTTGTTTGAGAAGGAATTTAAAGAAAATAAGATATGGCAAAGTTTCAATGCGGTGAAAAATGGAAAAGTTTACAACCTCGAACCTGGTTACTTTGGTGTAGCTGCGAATTTAAAAGCGATAGATGCTCTTGAAAAGCTTGCTCAAATTATTTACAAGTAAGAGGAGATTGATATGGAAAGTTCTTTGACACCAGCCAATGTTTATTCAAAAAAACGTTTAATCTATACTCCTTTTATGTTATCTCTAACGCTTTTATTTTTGACAGTTCTTTTGTCTTTAAGCATAGGTAGTGTTAACATACCACTGAAAGATATCTTTCATGGCTTTCTTGGTAAAGAAGTACAAAATTGGGAAATTATAATGTACCTTAGATTACCAAGAATTGTAACATCTATAATCGTTGGTGCAAATTTAGCCGTGGCGGGTGTTTTGCTTCAAGCGGTTATGCAGAATCCTTTGGTTGACCCAGGCATTACGGGAGTTTCATCAGGTGCAAGTGTTTTGGCGATATTAGTCATGCTTTATCTTCCACAGTATACTTTGCTTTTACCAATCATTAGTTTTTTTGGAGGATTATTCGCAGCTTTAATTGTTTATATGTTAGCTTGGAAAAATGGCCTTTCTCCAGTAAGAATAGTCTTGGCAGGTGTTGCAGTCAATGCTTTCTTAGGTTCTATTTCTTCCATGCTTGCTATACTTAACTCTGATAAAATCGCCGGTGTATTGATGTGGTTAAATGGGAGTATTGCTGGTCGAAATTGGAAGCATGTAACGATACTTTTAACTTATTCTCCAATATTTTTAGTTTTAGCTCTTTTAGCTTCCAAAGCGTGTAATTTAATTTCACTTGGAGAAAAAAATGCTCTGAGCATAGGAACGAATGTTAATTTAATAAGATTTTTGATATCGATTATCGCCGTATTTCTTGCCTCCATTTCGACAAGTGTTGTTGGTGTAATAGGTTTCTTAGCCCTTGTTGCACCTCATATTTCGAGAATGATAGTTGGTTCAAATCATAAGTACTTGATACCATTTTCCATGGTTTTAGGCTCGAATATACTGCTGTTAGCCGATACATTGTCGAGAAATATAGCTAAACCTTACGAAATACCTGTAGGTATAACAATGTCGATGTTTGGAGGACCGTTTTTCATTTACCTTCTGAGAAGGAGGTTAAGAAAATGATACAGATAAACGATTTATCATTTTCATATGATAACTCAAAAACATTTATAAAAAGTTTAAATGCTTTGATTCCCGATGGCAAAATAACAAGTATCATCGGTCCGAATGGATCTGGAAAATCAACTTTGTTGAATCTGATAGCAGGTATACTTAAACCTAACGGTGGAACAATAGTAATAGATAAAACGGATATATTTAAAATGAATAGAAAAGAAATCGCTAAAAAGTTATCCATCGTTTTTCAACACAATCATGCTCCAGAAGATATAACAGTTAGAGAATTAGTTTCATTTGGCAGAAATCCTCACAAAAAATACTTTGAACAATTAAACGAGCATGATTTAGAGGTAATAAATTGGGCGATGAGAGCAACTAAGGTAATTCACTTAGCAGAAAAACCTATTTCCCAGATCTCCGGAGGAGAACGTCAAAGAGTTTGGCTTACTGTTGGGCTTGCTCAAAGTTCGAAATTTTTATTACTCGATGAACCGACAACGTATTTAGACATAAGGCATCAGATAGAAATATTAAATTTAATTAGAAAGATAAATTTGGAGTGTGGCTTAACAACGATAATGGTGCTACACGATATCAATCAAGCGATTAAATACAGTGATACTGTAATTGTAATGAAACAAGGAAAAATAATAGCATACGGATGTCCTATCGAAGTTATAACAAGTGATTTGCTGTTAGATGTTTACGGAGTTAGAGCGGAAAAGGTTATGCAAAGTGATTATCCATATTATCTATTTCAAGAAGCTGTATGAAAAAGGGGGAAAACAAAATGAAAATATTGCTTACTTATTCAAGTTTGACAGGAAACACAAAGAAAGTCGCCGATGGAATTTTCGAAATACTCGACAAATCTGTAACGACTTATTTACCTATGAATGAGATAGAAAATCCAGAAGAATATGTGAAAGATTTTGATTTAATTTTAATCGGTTGTTGGGTAGACAAAGGTATGCCAAATAAGGAAGCTGTTGAATTTATTCAAAAGGTGAAAAACAAAAAAGTTGGTCTCTTTATGACACTTGGTGCTTCACCGCAATCTAAACACGCTCATGAAACGATGCAAAAAAGCGTAGAGTTGATAGAAAAAAACAATAACACCGTCGTTGCCAAATTTATCTGTCAAGGAAAGATAAACGAAAAACTCATAGAATTTTTTAAAACACTTCCTCCAGAACATCCCCACGCACTAACCGAGGAAAAGTTAAAAAAATACGAAATTGCTGCAAAACATCCAGACCAAGAAGATATAAAGAACGCTCAAGATGTATTTTTAAAGGCGGTTGATGAACTATGCAATTCAACGAACGGATAAAATCACACCATGGTGCAATGGGGAGCATAGAAAAATATTTCAAAGGACATACTTTGATTCAGAATTACTTACAAAAAGAACAACCAAAAGGTTCAAAATCTGTAATCTACATTCACGTGCCATTTTGCTTTAAGATTTGTAATTTCTGCTCGTTAAATAGAGTTATGATGAATCCACCAGAGGATTACCACAAGGTAATTATAGATGAAATAATAAAATACAGTAAATTACCGTACATTCAAAATTCGACTTTCGATGCCGTGTATTTTGGCGGTGGAACTCCAACAACACTTTCATCGAGAGCTCTAAAAGAGATTATAATTGCATTGAAGGAGAACTTTCGCTTCACACCAGATGCAGAATTTTCTGTGGAAACAAGTGTCAGTGAATTAACAGACGAAAAAATCGATATGTTCCAAGAAGTTGGTATAAATAGATTTAGCATAGGTGTACAAACATTTTCAGACAAAGGAAGAGAACTATTAGGACGTAGGGGAAATGGCACATTTGCAAAAGAGCGGATAAAAAGATTAAAAGAGAGAAATTTTGCTGTTGTAAGCGTAGATATAATATATTCTTATCCCAGTCAGACGTTAGCAGAACTTGAGAAGGACCTAGATACTATTTTCGAACTGGATTTAGATGGATTTTCAATGTACTCATTGATAAGTATGAAAAATTCAAAGCTTCAAAGTAATTTTGATGAAAAAACAGACTACGAATTTTTCTCAAAAATTGTGGAATTAGGCATTAAAAATGGTTACAAATTTTTGGAACTTACAAAAATGGTAAAAAAAGATAAATACAAATACGTAATCAATAGGAACAAAGGCGAAGATACTCTTCCACTTGGAGCTGGTGCAGGAGGAAATTTTGGTGCACTTTCAGTTATGAATCTATCATCTATAGATGCTTATAAAAAATCAGTTGATGATTTTAAGATGAGAATGGGCGTCTTGATGGATGAGAAGTATATAGAACTAAACAAAATAAAAGGAGCGATACAAACTTTAGAAATACCATACAAAAATAATCTCATAGCCCAATCAGAAGAAGCTATGAGATTCTTAGAAGAGCTCAGTCAAAATGAATTTGCAATAAAACAAAATAACAAACTAGTCCTAACTTACAAAGGTATTTATTGGGGCAACAACATAAGTAGGAAACTTATTGAATTAATAGAGAATTCCTACACCAATGCTATAGCATCTCCCAAGGCACGACCTTAGCCTCTTATATATATCAAACGTTGTCAGCCACACACCTTCCTTCCCCCCCTGGAAAGATTTTGTTAACCAAAGGTATTGATAAATTTCAAAAA